>OGUO01000364.1_pt1 | contig 33953 bp, 27 predicted proteins | sample 1553641 | NCBI WGS metagenome assembly OGUO01 (sample SAMEA2579980, study PRJEB22360) | human gut metagenome | biome: human gut; feature: human-associated habitat; material: faeces | place: Denmark | collected 2008/2010 | reverse complement strand
GGCTCGAACCTATGACCCTCTGCTTGTAAGGCAGATGCTCTCCCAGCTGAGCTAAACTTCCACATTCTCTTTCGCGCCCTGGATTTTCGTTTCGTTTGTTTCTGTTCCCTGACGACTATTGTATTATACACCATTTTGTCCGGATTGTCAATACCTTTTTCAAAAAAAATCGAAAATTTTTTATTTTTTTTGAAAAACGCGTTATTATGCGGATCGGAGCCGCAAAAAAATCACGGGAGGGGTTCGCCCCTCCCGTTCATTTTATTTTTTATCTCACTGAGAACTGATATACGGTGGTGAATCTGTAGGTCTGCCCTGCCTTGTAAACGCAGCTGGGCCACTGGGGATTGTGCGGAGAATCGGGAGAGAACTGGCTCTCAAGGCAAAGTCCGGCGTACTTATTATAATGAGCGCAGTTCTTGCCGTTCTCGCCGTTGAGTCCGATGCCGATATAGAACTGGACAGCAGGCTTGTCGGTCTTGACGGTCATAACTCTGCCGCTCTCCGGCTCGTAGACCTCCGCCGCAGTGCGCATTACTCCCGCTTCACCGAGCACGAAGTTATGGTCGTAACCGTTGGGGAGCTTCCCGTTGTCCATATCCGCGCGGACGGGCTTGGGAGTCTTGAAATCGAACGCAGTACCGGTGACATAGGCGAGCTTTCCGGTAGGAATAAGCAGATCATCGACCGGAGTGTACTGGTTTGCGTTTATCTGCACAACATGATCCTTGATGTCGCCGTTACCTGCGCCCTTAAGGTTGAAGTAGCTGTGATTGGTGAGGTTGATAACGGTATCAGCGTCCGGAACTGCGGTGTAGTCCAGCACCAGTGCGTTCTCGTTGGTCAGGGTGTACTTCACGCTGATTCTGAGGGTGCCGGGGAAATTCCCCTCGCCGTCCGGGCTTATGTAGCCGAATGTAACGGAAGGCTCGTCGCCGCCGTCCATAGCGTCAACCGTCCATACGCGCTTATTGTAGCTGTAGGAGCCGCCGTGCAGTGTGTTAGTCTTATCGTTCTGGTCAAGCTTATAGGTCTTTCCGGAAACCGTGATCTCACCGTTGGCAATGCGGTTGGCGTATCTTCCAACGAGGGCACCGTGGCTGGAATCCCCGTCAATGTAGCCCTGGAGCGTGTCGTAGCCAAGGACTACGTCCGCATTCTTCCCGTTCCTGTCCGGGACCTCCAGACCGACTACCGCGCCGCCGAAGTTCGTCAGCCTTGCGACTGCGCCGTTGCTGTTCGTCAGCGTGAACAGCCAGCACTTGTAACCTCTGAAAAATCCGAATTCAGTCTTTGAAATGCTCATGAGATCTTCCTCCAGTTTAATTAATACTTGTCATCATCAAGTATGATGGTCTTGGAATGCGGCCTTGCAGCGGCTGTTACCGTCGGCTTGACTTCCGGTTCTTTCTTTGCCGGAGTTGCCGGGGCTCCCGCAGCCTTAGTCACTGGCTCGGGTTCTGTCTTGGCAGCCGGTTTCGGCTCCTGCATAGGGGCTGCCTTTACTTCCGGAGCGGACTTCCGGACGGGAGCCGTCTTTGCTTCCGGCTTCGCCTCGGAATCCTTAGCCTGCTTTGCAGGCTCCTTCGTGGATTCCTTCGGCTCCGGCTTTACTTCTGCCTTCGCAGGCTCGGATTTCTTCACGTCAGCCGCGCCGTTGGAATTCTTCGTGCGTCTTTCGGCTGCGCGCTTTGCCGCCTGTCTTTTCCGGACTGTTTCAGCGTCCGGGAGCTGGAATCTCTCGACCAGTTCAAGCAGCACCTGCGCCTGTCCGGAAAGCTCCTCGGCGGAAGAAGCGCACTCTGCGGAAGAGCCGCTCGTCATCTGCACGGAAGTGGAGATCTGATCCATGCCCACAAGTATCTGCTTTACGCTGTCCGCCTGTTCCCTGGAAGCGTCCGCGATCTGGTCGATGACCTTCGCGGTGTCGTCGGTTTCAGCAACGATCTTATCCAGCATTTTGGCGGTTTCGTTTGCCATGACTGTACCGTTCTCTACAGCGGAGAGCGCTGTCTTGATGAGGGCGGTGGTATTCTTTGCAGCCTCGGCGGTCTTGCCTGCAAGCTGACCTACTTCGCCGGCAACCACTGCGAATCCCTTGCCTGCTTCGCCTGCCCTTGCGGCTTCAATGGAGGCATTGAGCGAAAGTATGTTTGTCTGGAAGGAAATATCCTCGATCGCCTTGATGATATTCGCGATCTTGGAAGATGTTTCGTTGATCTCTTCCATAGCGTGCAGCATGTCGTTCATCTTTGCACTGCCCTCGTCAACGATCGTGCGGCAGTCGTCCGAAAGGGACTTCGCCTTTTCGGCGCTGTCGGCGTTGGCGCTGATATTGGAGGATATCTCAACGATGGAAGCGTTAAGTTCCTCAACTGTCGCCGCCTGCTGTGTAGCCGCCTGGGACAGCGTAGTGGAATTGTCGCTCATCTTGGAGGAACCGTCTGCCACCATCTTGCTGGAAGTATCGATCTGTCTGATGACGTTGCTGGTGCTGTCGATGATTCCCTCCAGGGCCATCTTGATGGGCGCATAGTCGCCAACGTATTCCACTGTGGTTTCCGCAGTCAGGTCCCCTGCTGCGAGCTTTGCGGCAACCTGGCGGATATCCGCAATGATGCTCTCGGTGTAGACCGTCATGTCGTTGACAGCCTCGGCGAGGGTCTGGATCTCGTCACCGGTCTTAACTTCAACCGGGGCGCTTGAAAGGTCGCCCTTCGCCATGCCGAGTATCTTTGTGTTCACCGCGTCCAGCGGGACAACTATACGCTTTACGAACTTTGTGATTACGATAGCACCGCCCACAAAGCTGATCGCAGAAGTGATGATCATTATAAGCAGTGCGATGAATGAATTGCCGAGGAACTCGCTGGCGTCGCAGCTGACAAGGACTGTCCAGTCCGTGCCAATGATCTGAGAATCATAAACGATACGTTTGCTGCCGTTGATGCTCACGGTCTGCACCTTATTCACTCCTGCATACGGCGCTATCTGCTCCTGTGAAAGAGAACCGTTGACGCTGGCAAGCAGCTGTCCGGAGGAGGACAGCAGATAGAACTCCGTGCTGTCGGAGGTATGCATGGTCGCCATGATATTGGTGAGCCAGTCGGTGCTGGTGGCGATGTAGGCAGTCCCCTTCGCGAATTCGCCGGTGACAACTATGTATCCGTCAGTGCTGAGGGCGATTCCCGGAGTGGTGTCCGCATGGGTGTTTATGTCCACGATACTGGAATCCGCCGCCTTCAGCTTGTCAATCTGTGCCGTGGTGCCGTCCAGGGAAGCCACCAGGCTGATGTAGTGCTGTAATGTCGCGCTGACAAGGTTGGAAGCCGCGGATACGCGCTCCGTCATGGAGTTCTTCATGTCCGCCTGGCTCTGCTTTGTCAGGCAGACCATTCCTGTGATACCTGCGGAAAGGATACCATACGCCAGCACTGCCATGACGGCAATAATTATCCTTGTGCCGAGTTTCTTTTTCTTCTTCATAAAAATGACCTCACTTACGAGTGAAATAGCGGTTTCCCGTATGTTTCAGCAAACCGTTCAATAAATCAATTGTAGCACATTTGCCGGGTTATGTCAACCGATACAGCGCGTTTTTGGCAATTCCGTCAGAGCTTTATTTCGCCGGCGACATCTGTTCCTGTACCATCTTTCACTGTCAGAATGTAATGCGTGCCAACGCGCTTCCGGCTGCCGTCCGGGAATACCGTGTCAAACGCCTCCGCCGGAATTTCCAGAGTAATACGGCGGCTCTCACCCGGGGCTAGTCCCACGCGGCTGAATCCGCAGAGGGAGCCGTTAGGCACATCATATTCGGAATCCCCCCGAATATACAGCTGCAGCACGTCCTCAGCGTAAAATCCACTGCCGTTGGCAAGTGTGACGCTTACCGTTTTCTGCGTGAACTCCGGCTGGGACAGCGTGAATTTCGCGTAGCTAAGCCCGTACCCGAATGGATACAGCACGTTCTCCGGAGCACAGTAGCGGTAGGTGCGCCCCCGCATGCTGTAGTCCCGGATATCCGGCAGCAGCTCCGCGCTCTTATAGAATGTGACCGGAAGCTTTCCGCTCGGGGAAACGTCCCCAAAAAGCAGCTGAGCCAGCGCCCTGCCGCCCATCTGCCCGGGGTACCACATGTCGAGAAGCGCACTGCACTTCACCCCGACATTCACGGAGCTTCCTGCCGCAAGTACGATAACAAGCGGCTTGCCGAGTGCGGACAGCTTCTCAAGAAGAATCCGCTGGCTTTCCGGCAGGCGCAGGTCGGGCTTGTCGCCGGAGCTGAACTCGTTACCGGTGTCGCCCTCCTCGCCCTCTAATGTCGCGTCAAGTCCCACGCAGGCAATAACGACGTCGGAATTCTCCGCCGCAGCCAGCGCCTCGGAATACAGGTCACCGGGCTGAGCAAGCCCCTGGCACCTGTCCTTGTAGAGATGGCAGCCCTGAGAATACAGTATTCGTCCGCTGAACCGCTCGCGGATTCCCTCCAGGAACGTGATGTACTGGTCCGCCGTGCCGTTGTAGTTCCCAGTGAGCGCGTCCCGGCTGTCCGCATTCGGACCTATCACCGCAATAGTCCCGATGCTGTCGGAAAGCGGCAGTATCCCGTCGTTCTCCAGTAGCACGGCAGAGCGCAGCGCGCATTCCAGCGAAGCCGCCTTGTGCTCCTCCGTGGAGACCGCAGTATACGGGATATCGTCAAATTCCGTCCTGTCAAGCTGCCCCAGACGTATTCTCGTGCGCAGCACATGCACGCAGGCGCGGCGTATGTCCTCTTCGGTGACAAGCCCCTTTTCCAGCGCCGCCAGTATGTGCAGGTATGTATTGCCGCAGTTCATGTCGCAGCCGGCTTTCAGCGCCATTGCGGCGGATTCCGGCGCAGTGGCGGTTATGCAGTGGGTGGTGTGGAAATCCCGTATCGCCCAGCAGTCTGACGTGAAATAGCCGTCGAAGCCCCACTCCCGGAGTTTCCCCATCAGGAACGGACTGGCGCACGCCGGCTCGCCGTTCACCAGGTTGTAGGCGCCCATAACGCTCTCGACATGAGCCTCCTCCACCAGCGCCCGGAATGCCGGGAGGTAGGTTTCCTCAATATCCTTTGCGGAAGCCTCGGCGTTAAATTCATGACGCTCCGCCTCGGGACCGCTGTGCACCGCGAAATGCTTCGCGCAGGCGGCAGTTTTAAGGTACTTTCCATCGCCCTGGAGTCCGCGGACGTACTCAACGCCAAGCCGGGAAGTCAGGTATGGGTCCTCGCCGTAGGTTTCGTGTCCCCTGCCCCATCGCGGGTCGCGGAATATATTTACGTTCGGCGCCCACAGCGTTAGGCCCTTGTAAATATCGCAGTCTCCGTGAGCCTGGGCGGCATTGTATTTCGCCCGTGCCTCCTCGGCGGTTATCTCCCCGGCGCGGCGCAGACGGTCGCGGTCGAACATCGCCGCCATTCCTATCGCCTGCGGAAACATCGTTGCAGTGCCTGCCCGGGCAACGCCGTGAAGTCCCTCGTTCCACCAGTTGTACGCCGGGAGCACTCCCGGAATTGCCGGCGCGTCATATTTCAGCTGCTCCGCCTGCTGCTGTACCGTGAGGGTATCAGCGAGCGCTTCCGCGCGCTCCTGCGGAGTCATCGATTTGTCAAGATATCTTTCCATGTTACTTTATATGATCCCTGATGAAGTCAAGGATATCCTCCATTACGTTGTCGCGGTTGAGTTCAAAGAGCAGCTCGTGCCTTGCCTCGGGATAGATGTGGATATTCACCATGCACCCGTGCTCCAGATAGCGCATGCACGCCTCGCGCACTCCGGCGCCGTATTCACCGACGGGGTCCATCGAGCCGGACATGAACAGCATGGGCAGGTCTGTTGGCGTGTTCTCTATCACGCAGTCGGAATTCGCGCACATCAGCGCATTCAGCAGATCCCGGAATCCGGCAACTGTGAACGTGAAATTACACAGCGGATCCGCGTTGAATCTGTCCACATTCTCGTCCCATCTGGAAAGCCAGTCGTTGGGCGTGCGGCGATGGTGGAATCTTACGTTGAACAGCCCGAAAGCCAGCTTCTTGCTTATCTCAGGGCGGAATCTGCTGTCCTTTGAATGGCAGAGAATATCCAGGAGCTTTCTGAGCGGAGCGGAACCGGTAACGCCCCCGGCGGTGCCCATGATGACAGCGCCGTCCCAGCGGTCCTCAAAGCGCGACAGGTAAATACGCGCGATGAAGCTTCCCATGCTGTGTCCCAGCAGGAAGTGCGGTATTCCCGGCAGCTTCTTTTCCATGATTATCTTCATGCGGTGGAGGTCCTTGACCATGTACATGAATCCGCCATTTTCGCCGAAGTAGCCAAGCATATCGCTGTCAGTGACGGAATTCCCATGCCCGATGTGGTCGTTGCCGACAAGCGCAATACCATTCTCACAGAGGAATTCCGCAAACGGACGGTACCGCCGGATATACTCGCACATGCCGTGGGACAGCATGAGTGCTGCTCTCGGCTCCTCCGGGAGATACATATAGTAGCGGCAGCGTGTTATTCCAGACGTGCTGGGGAATGTACCGGTGACAAAATTCATAGCTTCCTCCGATCAGTTCTCCGGAACCACGGCTTCCAGCCTGTAGATTGGCTGACCAAGCTCCGTGAATCTCTTTTCGTATTCAGTCATAATGTTCCCCTCGAAACCGCTGTTATGCAGATCGAGGCTTACGTTCTTCATCGGGAATCCGTTCTGGGAGAAGTGCTCGATGGAGAACTCAAACAGACGCTGGTTGTCGGTTTTCTGGTGTATCTCCGCGCCGGGCTTCATGACCGCCTTGTATATATTTAGGAAGCGAGTATGCGTAAGGCGGTGCCGCGCGTAGGTTTCCTTCGGGAACGGGCAGCTGAAATTAAGATACAGCCGCTCCACGGTGTGCGGACGGAACAGATGCTCCAGATATTCAGCCTGCCCCAGGCAGAAACGCACGTTCTTTATATCGCTGTTCATTAGGGCTTCAGCGCCGGTGACGAGGACGTTCGGGGTCTTTTCCACCGCAACGTAGTTAATATCCGGATTGCGCCTTGCCAGCTCCAGAATGAAGCTGCCCTTGCCGCTGCCTATCTCCAGGTGCAGTGGATTATTATTTCCGAACACCTTCATGCTGTCGAAGAACAGGTCGTCATCCAGCGGATCGTTAGCGTGCTCGTTCTGGTTCTGCATTGTGAGCATAACGGGGGCGCAGGCTTCAAGGCGCTCCTCAAGATGCTTCTTTTTTCTCATTCTCATTGGTTTTTACCTCTATACAGCTGCCGCCGTGCAGCATACTCCGCACGGCGGCAAAATATTTTTCAACAATTAAACATCAAAGTTGAAGTTCGCGAAATCGAATGTCGCGAAGTAATCAGCGGCGGTTTCCGCACGTCTGATCATCTTTACGGAGCCGTCCTCCCGGAGCAGCAGTTCCGCGCTGCGGAGCTTTCCGTTGTAGTTGTAACCCATGGAGAATCCGTGCGCGCCGGCGTCGTGGATAGCCAGGTAGTCGCCGATGTCTATCTTCGGGAGCATTCTGTCCACCGCGAACTTGTCACAGTTCTCGCACAGACCGCCGGTAACGTCGTACTTGTGGTCGCAGGGCTCGTTTTCCTTGCCGAGAACGGTGATGTGGTGGTAAGCACCGTAGATAGCCGGACGCATGAGGTTTGCGGCGCAGGCGTCAAGTCCGATGTACTCCTTGTAGATGTGCTTCTCGCGGATTGCCTTTGCGATGAGCATTCCATTCGGGGCGAGCATGAATCTGCCAAGCTCGGTGCACAGTCTGATGTTGCCCAGCCCTGCCGGAACGAGTATCTCGTCGAACTTCTCGTGTACCTTCTCGCCGATGACAGCGATGTCGTTGGCAGGCTGGTCGGGGCGGTAGGGGATTCCGACGCCGCCGGACAGGTTGATGAAGCTCAGTTCCACGCCGGTCTTTTCCTTGATCTCAACGGCGGTGCGGAACAGGATCCCTGCCAGGGTCGGGTAGTAGTCGTTGGTCAGCGTGTTGCTGGCAAGGAACGCATGCATTCCGAACTTCTTCGCGCCCTTCTCCTTGAGAATGCGGTAGCCCTCGATCAGCTGATCATGGGTGAAGCCGTACTTCGCGTCCTTCGGGGTGTCCATTACGTTGGGGCTGCCGTCGGTCTTGAACTCTCCGCCGGGATTGTAGCGGCAGGAGATGGTCTCCGGGATTCCGGTCAGCTTGTCGAGAACGTCGATATGTGTGAAATCATCGAGATTTATCAGCACGCCCATCTTGTAGGCAAGCTTGAAATCCTCGTCGGGAGTGGCGTTGGAGCTGAACATGATCTCCTCGCCCTTGGCGCCGACCTGACCGCTGAGCAGCAGTTCGGTGTAGCTGGAGCAGTCGAATCCGCAGCCCTCGCTTTTCAGCACGTTCATGATGAACGGGTTCGGTGTAGCCTTCACAGCGAAGTACTCCTTGAAGCCCTTGTTCCAGGAAAACGCCTTGTACAGCGCCCTTGCGGTTTCGCGGATTCCCTTTTCATCGTAAATGTGGAACGGGGTGGGATAGGTCTTTGCGATCTCTTCGATCTGTTCTTTGGTTACGAATGGTTTCTTCATTTCTTTTGTCCTTTCTTTATTTGCCAGGGGCGGACAGCTCCGCCGCCTGTAATATGTCTTACTTAAGGAACGGCATTGAAAGCAGGAACACCGCCGATATCAGCACCAGCTTTGCGATAATGCAGCCGCGCCTTACCCGGTGATAATCCCGGTCGGAAGCGGTTTCCGGCTTTTTCAGTATATTGGAACCCTGTGGGTAAACACCGCAGACCGAGAATATGCCGTAAATGACGAGCATTACCACCAGCATTATGATATTCCCACCGCCAGTGATATTCAGCGCCATCAGCGTTATCATAACTGCCGCGAACGCCGTCATGAGCGCACCGCCTGCTATTTCAGCGATTTTCTCGCCACGAGTGTAAGCAACTTTGTCTGGTATCATATCTGATGTCCTTTCTCAGTTACGCGGGTGCGCCAGATCAGACGTTCATGTACTTCGCTAGGAATTCAATGGACATGGGTATCCATCTGCGGACGTTCTCAAGATAGAACGCCTCGTTCCAGCCGGTCGCCTTGTCGCAGGTGGAAAGTCCGTGGGGTCCCTCGTCGAACAGGTGTAGCTCCACCGGGACCTTGTTGGAAACGCACGCCTTCGCCATCACCAGGGAGTTGTGCGCGGACACGCAGTCGTCGTTTGCGGTCGCCCAGATGAACATAGGCGGAGTCTTCGGGGTCACGCGGTTCTCCAGGGAAAGCCTGCTGAGGTCGGAACGGGAGGCGTCCTCGCCGAGCAGCACCTTGAAGCTTCCCTCATGGGGAGCGGTCACGCCGCTGATCACCGGGTAGCAGAGCACCGCAGCGTTGGGGCGGAGATCCTCCGGCTCGCAGCCGATGGTCTTGGTGAGCATTACGTCGCTCCACATGGTAGCAAGGCAGCCAGCGAGATGTCCGCCGGCAGAGCAGCCCAGGACTGCCATCTTCTGCGGATCTATGCCGAATTCCTCGGCTCTCATGCGTATCTTGTAGAATATGTACGCTGCGTCCATCAGCGGCTCGGGGAATTTCTCGTTGCAGGCGTAGGTCACGACGAACGCCGCATAGCCCATCGCAAGATACTGGAATGCGATCGGTTCGCCCTCGCGGTCAGAGCAGAACTCGTACCCACCGCCGGGGAATATTATCATAGCCGGGCGTTTTTCGCAGAACGGAAGTCCTGCGATGGAATCCGGCAGATACGCCTTGACATAGGCGGTCTTGTCTGAATTGATATTGAATGTCTTGATTGTCATGATGTTGCTCCTCAGAGTTAATAGGGGTGAACATTACAATGTTCGGATACAGAAATATCTACATAATTATTGTACCATCATTTCAATAAAAAATCAAGGGGGAAACGAACTATTTTCGCAGTTTTGCACAAATCCCGGGCAGACCGCTTCCGCCCGGGGCGCATATAATAAAGTGCAGGAATAACGGCGGAGCGCCGGGACATACCGCGCAAAGCCCCTGCAATAACCAAAGGAGAACTGCAATGAACTTCTTTCTCATAAATACAAGGTCCATGACCAAGGCGGAGAAGGCTCGGCTCCTCCTGGCACGGAACGGGATAAAAAGCGCTGTAATACGCACTACGGGGCGGAACGGGTGCACATTCACGCTGAAAATATTCGGGGACAGGGGGACAGTCTGCCCTCTGCTTTCCCGGGCAGGGATAAGCTGTGATCTACCTCGATAACGCCGCCACGACTTACCCCAAGCCCCGGAGCGTATACCAGGCGTGGAGCCGCGCCATGACTGCCTACGGAGCCAATCCCGGGCGGTCAGGACATGCGATGTCGATGGCGGCGTCCCGGGCGGTTTTCGCCAGCCGCAGCGCCTGCTCAGAATTCTTCGGCGCCGAGCCGGAAAACACGGTGTTCACCCTTAACTGCACCCATGCGCTGAATATCGCGATAAAGGGACTTGCGCGCCCCGGTGCGCATTTTGTGCTGAGCGACATCGAGCACAATGCGGTTATCCGCCCGGTGCATTCCCTGACGGAAAGCGGAGTAAGATACACCCTGTTCGAAAGCTCCTCCGAGCCGTGGCAGACCGTGATGAACGCCGCCCGGGCAATACGCCCGGAAACGGTGGCGCTCATCTGCACCGCCGCCGGAAATGTCACCGGTCAGCGAATGCCGCTGCCGGAGCTTGCGGACCTCTGCCGCCGCAAACACATCTGCTTCATAGTGGACGCCGCCCAGGGAGCAGGGCTGCTTCCGCTGAGCCTGAAGGACGGAATAAACATCATCTGCACCGCCGGACACAAGGGGCTTTACGGCCCCATGGGCACCGGACTCATGCTGACCGATGGAAAATACCCTCTGAAAACATTCATGGAGGGCGGCACCGGCAGCGCCAGCGAAAGCCTGGAGCAGCCGGACTTCCTCCCGGACAGATTCGAAAGCGGCACAATAAATACCCCCGGAGCAATAGCCCTGGGGGCAGGTGTTGAATTCGTAAAGGCAAGGACTCCTCAGAAAATACTCGCGCATGAAACGGCGCTCTGCCGCAGCCTGTGCGGAATGCTCCGGAAGATCCCCGGGATAACGGTGTATTCCGACATCGACCGCCAGCCGGAGAAATTCGCGCCGGTGGTGTCATTCAACATCGGCAGCATTCCCTCCGCGGAAGCCTCGACCCGGCTCAGCGACCTGGGATTCTGCCTGCGCGGCGGACTCCACTGCGCCCCCCTCGCCCACAAGAAACTCGGCACGCTGGAAACCGGCACGGTGCGCTTTGCACCATCCGCGTTCACCGTGCCGGAGGAAGTCAGCCGCCTGGCAAAGGCAGTGAAATCGCTCTCGGGTGCATAAGAAAAGTGGGGTACGGTCTGCTGCCGTACCCCTTATTTTATGACCTGCAAATCACGTCTGCCACATCTTCCAGCGTTTTGCACACATAATCCGCCTTGTACTGTGCGAATTCCTCACGGCTGCCGAATCCCACAAGCACCGCAGCGCACTTCATTCCTGCGTCGTGGGCGCCGATGATGTCGTGCATTCTGTCGCCGACCATCAGGCACTCCGCCGGCTTTGCCCCGGTGGATTCCAGAACATAGCGGATAACCTCCAGCTTGCTCCCCCGGGAGCCGTCCATGGTCGCCGCCCCCACGAAGTCGAAGTACTCAAGCACCCCGAACTTTTCAAGGATACGCACGCTGAACTCCTCCGGCTTGGAGGTTGCCAGGCACACGCGCTTTCCCATGTGCTTCAGCTCCTTCAGGAATTCCACCGTGCCCGGGATAAGCCTGTTCTCGAAAAGTCCCGTCCTGCCGTAGTATTCGCGGTACAGGCGGACTGCCTCCCTCGCCTGCTCCTCCGGGAATCCACGCCGGGTGAATTCCACCATCAGCGGCGGTCCGATGAAGCTGCGCAGGCTCTCCCTCTCCGGGACCTCCAGCCCCAGCTTTTCATAGGCGTACATAACGCCGTTGGTGATACCGATATACGGGTCGGTGATAGTCCCGTCAAGGTCCAGAAGTATTGTGCTGAATGCCATTATTTACCCTTCCTGTCCGCCGCGATAAGTCTGCGTATTGCGCCTATCGCACAGTTTATTGCGCGCTCGCTGCTGTCGCACCGCTTGTCCGGAAGTCCGGCGTTGGTGCGCTCAACGTTCCAGAGCGCCGTGAGTACTGCGCCTGCACGCACTCTTCTCAGCAGGGCGACGGAGAATATCGCCGCAGCCTCCATCTCGGAGGTCAGGCAGCCGCATTTGAGGTAGCCCTCCCACGCGGAACAGAGCTTATCCGGGACTGCGGTGTTCTTCGGGTCGATCTCGCCGTAAAAATTATCCTTGGAGTGCACCACGCCAACATGCGCACGGTTTCCGTCCTCATCGGTAGAAAGCTCATCGGCAGCCGCCTTGAGAGCGCATACCACGTCAAAATCCGCCACTGCCGGGTAGTTATCCGGAATGTACTCGTGGCTGGTCCCCTCGCTGCGTATTGCGGCGTTGGCAATAAGGAGATCGCCGCCGACCACCCTGAGGTCAATTCCGCCGCTTGTACCCACGCGGATAAGCGTATCCGCACCGCACTGTATCAGCTCCTCCACAGCGATAGCCGCGGACGGACCGCCGATACCCGTGGAGCACACACTGACCTTCTCGCCGTCGAGATACCCGGTGTAGGTTGTATATTCGCGGTTGCTTGCGATAAGCTGTGCATTCTCCAGTTTCGCCGCGATCTTCGGGACGCGCCCAGGGTCGCCGGGAAGTATCACATAGCGCCCGATTTCGCCCTTGCGCGTTTTGAGATGGAACATGATATCCTCAGAAATAATACTCTCCATTTGGAACTCCTTTCAGCAGCCGGAATCGTCGCAGCGCTCCGGAATACAGACTCGTATATATTTATTCTACATTATTATCAGGCGGTTGTCAATAAGTTTTTTGAACTCGTCTATCTGCGCCGGTAGCTACACGGGATCGTTCCTTATCAGGTCGCCTTATGGATTTTAAGGTATCCCTCAGCTGGACATCACAAAAAGTGGACAGAGCGCAGTATCTATTGACAGCTTAATCGATTTGTGCTACTATAAAATAATCCACAAATCTATCACAATGCACCTGAACTTACAGATTTTGCTTAATGAGCGTTTGTTTTTTATACAGATTTATGGGTAGAGCTTTTGGAGTTTTTAGTTTATGGAAAGAGGTTGGTAATATAAAAAAGAATGTTATCTCACTATTTGTATCTATTTTGCTTTCTGTAACAATCTATGCTTTGATCACATTTGAAGTATATGTATTTCATTTGTTGATTCCCCAGTTACACTCATTCTGTCATCTATTAATTGCCATAATAACCAATGCAGCAATACAAATTACTATTATTTCAATTTTGTCTACAATTGCCATTAAAAAATTCGCATTAACTATAAAGTTTGCTTGGATTTCAGCCATAATCCTTTTTCTTCTTTTTAATCTATATACATTTCCCTCATTTTATGTGTTGCTGTTCACTGGTGGTGGAGAAATGTTTGGAAAAAAGTTTTCTATCCCTAAGTCTGATTCCTCATTTCTGATAACCAGTGAAATAACTGTAATTGTTCTTTTGACTTTTGTTTTCGAAAAACTCAAAAACAAATTAAAATGATAAGGGCAATACCGCACAAAGATTGTGCGTGTATTGTACACAGTCAGCAACATCTACTTCCATGCTTTCCAAGAAGCGCAGGCGAGGACTGGAAAGGTCATAGCTTCCGTCATGAACTTCACGGATAATTGACTTAAGCGTTTACGGGCGCTTATGGTGAACCGTAGTGAGTTCCAAAGGACAAATGAAGGACAAAACCTCAGATCTTAAGCTTATTTCCGGAATAAAAAATCCCCGCCAAACAGCTCACAGAGCCGCATGACGGGAACCAATGCTATGGAGCTGGGAATGGGACTCGAACCCACGACCTGCGCATTACGAATGCGCTGCTCTACCAACTGAGCTATACCAGCAAAGAAATTTGCAAAAACACTTGCAAAGGAATGGCGTATATGGTATAATAAATGTATGTTGCTGCCCACAGCAACACTGTGACTATATTATTATATACTTAATTCAACGATTTGTCAAGTGCAAAAGAGGTGTTTTTTATAAATCCCGGGAAAAAAATTATCCGCGGCATTGGAATCGGCGTATGTGTGCTGCTCGGACTGGTATTCGTCCTGATGATATTCACCGCCGCTGCGTTTGGTTCCACTGGGGCTGTCAGGGTGTTCGGATTTGACCTGTTCATCTGCGAAAGCGGAGATTACGACAGCGTGCCCGCAGGCAGCGCCGTTATTGCCACCAGGTGCGAGCCCTACGACCTGGAATCCGGAAACCTGGTGCTGTACAGCACTGATCCCATGAACAGCCGTGCCGACCTCGCCATGGGGTACTACTCGGACTTCAAGGTGATGGACGGAGTCTACTACCTTTCACTGGTGAACGGCAGCGACAGCACCGTCATCAGCGAGAATGCCCTTATCGGCAAGGCGGGTTGGTGCAGTCCTGCGCTGGGGTGGTTCATTACTTTCATGAAATCCCCCTGGGGAGTGTTCGTGATGGCGGTGATCCCCTGCGCGCTTCTGCTGATAATCGACCTGCTCCGCGTCCGGGCGGCGGAACGCCCCCTCCCAGAGGTAGTCCCCCAGGTGAAGGGCATCGAGGATCCTTCCCCTGCCGCTCCGCAGATATCCGTGGACGAGAATGGCAGCGCCGCTTTCCACCGGAACAGAAGCCGCAGCGTTTCCGCGGACAGCATTCTGTTCACCTACAACTCCTCTCCGAAGAAGAAGCAGCCGGATCCCTCCGCGCCCACAATGTCCGACAAGGACGTGCTCTCCCTGCTCAACGCGCCCTCCACCAGGGCAGTCAGCGAGAACAAGGAATCCGCAAAGCCAGTCGAGAAACATGCTGCAGAAAAGAAGCCGGAATCCCCTGCAATGCCACTGGATAAGCCCACGCTCCCGGCTCCGGTCGCGGCGAAGCGCTACATCGACAATACCATAGCCCCTGCCCCGAAAGCGCCGGAAAATATCGACACGGCGGAGCTTCCGCTGATGGAAAAGTCGAAAAGGAAAAAGCGCTCCGACGCATTCTTTGCGCAGTCCGAAGCGCCGCAGATCGGCAGAGGACTCACCGGGAAGCAGTCCAGCAAGGCAATAATAGACCTTGAGGACGCGCTCGCCACTGCACCCTCGCGCCCCAAGCCGGAGGGAAGCCGCCGCAGCGCCGATATCCTCGCCGCAAAGAACCGCAGTGACCTTATTCCCGATGACGACGACAGCCGTGACAAGTCACGCTATGACGTGGACGATATCCTCGCCGGAATCGAGCGCAGGCACCACGAGCAATGAAAAAAACGATCTCCGTCCTCGCGGCGGCAGGGGTAGCCGCTGCCGCCGTTTTTGGCGCAGTAATATCCGGCGGAAAGGGTTTCTGGTTCGCAACCGCGGCCGCCGCGTTGCTGTGCTGCGTTCCTTTCTTCCTGTCGTTTGAAAGGCGCGCGCCCTCCGCCGGGGAGCTTGTTCTTGTCGCAGTAATGACTGCGTTTTCCGCCGCCGGGAGATTCATCTTCGCCCCCCTACCCTTCTTCAAGCCGGTTTCCGCAATAGTCATCATCGCTGGCCGGCATTTCGGTCCCCAGGCAGGATTCATGACCGGTGCGCTTTCCGCCGTGATCTCGAACATCTGGTTCGGTCAGGGTCCCTGGACGCCTTTCCAGATGTTGTGCTGGGGACTTATAGGCGCTTCCGCCGGACTGCTCGGTGACAGACTCAGCAGACCCGTTCCGCTGTGTATTGCCGGAATCGCCGCCGGAATAGGATATTCCATGCTGATGGACGTGTGGACCGTCCTCTCAATGAACGGCAGCTTCACCGGCAGTCTGTGGATCGCCGCGATAATCTCCGCATTGCCAGTTACAGGAATATACTGCGTTTCCAACGTGGTATTCCTTCTGGTGCTCAATAAGCCGCTCGGCCGCAGACTGGAACGTATCAGGACTAAATACGGCGTGTTCGTCAGGGAATCCACCGGAAAGGAACCGCAATGAAAAAACTATCCGCTTCTGATATCGCCCTGAACGTTATCCGCTTCGGACTTATCGCCGCGATCGTGGTTACCGTGGTCATGAGATTTACTTCCAACGGCGCCGTTTCCACCATTTCCATCAACGATGTGGAATCCGCGCCGCTGTCCTCCTCGGACATGAGCACTGCTTCTTTGTCTGCGGCTTCCGGGACTGCAAAGAACAGCAGCTCCGGGCTGATCAATATCAACACCGCCACCGTTTCTCAGCTTACGGCGCTGAACGGAATTGGGGAATCCAAAGCCGCCGCCATCGTGGAATACCGCGAACAGTACGGGGATTTTGGCTCCGTTGACGAACTGCTGAACGTCCCGGGAATCGGCGAGAAAATTCTCGAGGGATTACGCGACCAGGTAACTGTAGGCGCGCCATCCGTTACTGCGGCTTCCGCCGGGACTACGCATGAAATCACGCAGGATTACAACTCCGGGCTTATCAACATCAACACCGCCACCGCTTCCCAGCTTACGGCGCTGAACGGAATTGGGGAAACCAAGGCCGCCGCCATCGTGGAATTCCGCGAACAGCACGGCAGATTCACTACAGTGGACGAACTGCTGAACGTCCGCGGAATCGGCGAAAAGACCCTAGCGAATATCCGCGGTCAGATAACAGTATAAATGCCGCGGAGTATTCCCCCACGGCTGAATAACACAAATGGCTGCCGGAAGTCTGATTCCGACAGCCATTTTTTACAGCTTATCGCTTGCACTAAACATGCACAGCGTGTAAACCACCGGCATGGCAAGAATTATGATATCGCCGAAGAAATTGAACTTTCCGCTCGAAATACTACAGAACAGCGAGATCACTGCCAGCAGCGACATCAGCGCCCCGGCGACCAGCGACGGGCGGACCGCCTTCATGCCGCCGCCGTTCAGCGCATACAGCCCGAAAATAAACATCGAACCAAATCCGATGACCACGAGCAGCATGCTCAGAAGGTTGCCGAGATAGCCCATGATTCCGCCGTCGTTCACCATATTGAACATGGCGAAGCGGAAGAAGTAGCTCTCTCCGCCGAAAACCACCTTTATATTAAGCACCAGCGTCAGCACAGCCATAATTCCGCTGAGCCAGGAAATTATCCTGATCGTCCTTTTCATACCGTTCCGCCTTTACAGTGCCTTCAGCGCACGCTGACCGATGTCCCTGCGATAATGCGCCTTCTCAAAGGTAATGCTCTCAACCGCCTTGTAAGCCTTGTCGAGCGCCTGTCTGAGGTCGTCGCCAGTCGCAGTCACGCCGAGCACTCTGCCGCCGGCGGTGTAGTACTTTCCGCCCTCCAGCCTGGTTCCTGCGTGGTAAACATACGCCAGACCGGACTGTCCCTTTTCGTCCAGACCAGAGATCTCCTTGCCGGTTTCGTACTTTTCGGGATAGCCTCCGCTTGCGATAACAACACACGCGCAGGACTTGTCGCTCCATTTGATGTCCAGCTGGTCGAGATTCTCCTCCCATACGGCTTCCATAATGTCAACGAGGTCGGTTTCCAGCAGGGGGAGAACCACCTGAGTCTCCGGGTCGCCGAAGCGGCAGTTGTACTCTACCACCTTTGCGCCGTTCGGAGTCAGCATAAGTCCGAAATACAGGCAGCCCTTGAACGGACGTCCCTCGGACTGCATAGCCGCGATGGTGGGCTTGAATATCTTCTCCATGCACTCCGCCTTGAATGCGTCGGTATAGCACGGATTGGGCGCAATAGTGCCCATGCCGCCGGTGTTGAGTCCCTCGTCGTTGTCGTTGGCGCGCTTGTGATCCATCGAGGAGATCATCGGCTTCACGGTCTTTCCGTCGGTGAACGCAAGGACTGTAACCTCGGGGCCTGTCATGAATTCCTCCACAACGATCTCGCTGCCGGATTTGCCGAACTTTCCGTCAAGCAGCATGGAATTCACCGCCGCCTTGGCTTCCTCGAAATCCTTGGCAATGATGACGCCCTTTCCGAGAGCAAGTCCGTCGCACTTGATGACTGCCGGATAGCTGTTCTGCGCCTTTATGTACTCTATTGCCCTGTCGGCATCGGTGAATGTTTCGTATCCGGCGGTGGGAATGCCGTACTTCTTCATCAGCGCCTTGGAGAACACCTTGCTGCCCTCAAGTATCGCAGCATTCGCACGCGGTCCGAAGGTCTTGAATCCGGCTTCGTTGAGCTTGTCCACCATTCCCATTACCAGGGGATCGTCCGGAGCCACGAACACGAAATCCGGCTGGAGCTTCTTCGCCAGCTCCAGGATACCGTCAAGGTCGGTCGCCTTAACCGGGAAGCACTCCGCCAGCGCGGAGATTCCGCCGTTTCCGGGCGCCGCCCAGATCTTGTCAACCTTCGGGGATTTTGCAAGCGCCGCAATTATCGCGTGCTCGCGTCCGCCGCCGCCTACTACCAGAATATTCATAATATTAACGTCCTTTCAGAGTAAAATATACTACTTTATTATTGTATCATAAAAGTCGTTCTATTTCAAGATATTTTGCAAAATTACCACAGAATCCGGCTCCCACTTGACTTTTTCTGACCGCACCCTGCCAATTATGGTCTGATTTTTCGTGTAAACAGTGAAAAATCTGTGCACATTGCACTAATATTATTCTCGATTTTGCTGAGTTTTGGCGAATATCATTAAACCCACTTGAATAATTCCCACAAATATGTTATTATAGTACCATACAGGAAATGTGGGGGAATCCCCAGTCCAATAATCAGCAAAGGGGCGGAAATTCTATGACAGTATTCAACGGGAAAAGCGTTTACGGAGCGATCGTGTCCGGCTGCGTGTGCGTACTGAAAAAGCCTGCCCTCCGCGCTGAGAAGCGGACGATAGAGGATACTGCGGAGGAAATACGCCGGTTCGACGAGGCAAAGGAAACCGCAGGAAGTCAGCTCCAGGAACTGTACGACATGTACATCGACCAGATCGGCGAACCCAACGCGCAGATATTCAATATCCACATGATGATGCTGGACGACGAGGATTACTGCGACTCCATTACCGGAATGATCACTGACGGGCATGTGAATGCAGAATACGCCGTGGAGCAGACCTCCGAGGTTTTTGCGAAAATGCTCGAATCCATGGACAACGAGTACATGCGCGCCCGTTCCGCGGATATCCGGGACGTGTGCCAACGGCTCATATCCAATCTCTCAGGGGTTCCTAGAGATTTTGGCGACATACCCGAAAATGCGGTGGTATGCGCCGACGATATCACCCCGACTGAAGCAGCGCTTCTGGAACAGCGGAATATCGCCGCTTTCGTGACGGCGTTCGGTTCGCCAATATCACACACCGCTATACTCGCCCACAGCATGGATATCCCGGCGGTTATCGGCACCGGAAGCGACCTGCTCACCCGGGCGAAGGACGGCGACGAGGTTATCGTGGACGGATTCGCCGGACAGGTGATACTCAGCCCGGATCCGGACGCGAGATCCAGACTGGACGCCAAGCGCCGTGCGCGGACCTCTACCGCCGCCGACCAGGAAACACGCACCCTTGACGGGAAGCGCGTCACCATGCTCGCCTGCGATACGACCCAGATCCCGGAATACGCGGACGGTATCGCTGTGCTGGACTGCCACGAGATTGAGAACGAGGATCAGCAATACGAATTCTACCGCAGCATTGCTGAGATCGCGGACTACAGCAAGGCTGTAATAAGGCTGGCGGCGATAAGCCCCTACGATCTGCACCGCCACAAGAAATACCAGGCGCAGATACGGGCGGCGCTGCGCGCAAGCTCCCACGGAAGCCCGAGCATTCTGTTCCCGATGATAACCACCGTCACGGAGGCCCGGAAGATTCTCGGCGCATGCGACGAGATCCGCAACGAGCTGACGGCAGAAGGTCTGGACTGCTCCGAGGATTCCCGTCTGGGATTCATGATAGAAACACCTGCGGCGGCGATAATAAGCGATCTTCTCGCGCCGATGGCGGATACGCTGATGATCGACAGCGACCGCCTGGCAAGGCTGACTCTGGCACGCAGCGAGGGCAGCGTGTTCTCCGAGGAATTCGCCGAGGGACAGCGCGCCGCAGTCCTGCGGCTGATAGAATACTGTGCGCGCAATGCGGTGAAGAACGGCGCCAGAATAGGTATCTGCGGCTCCCTGGCGGCGGATACCTCACTGACCGAGGAATTCCTCCGCATGGGTATCGACAAGATCTGCGCGCCCTCCTACCTGCTGGAGGACATACGGGCGGCTGTGATGAATACGGACCTCTCCGCCGGTTGTTAAGTAGCCAATGTCGGAATTATCTCCATCGGCTCCAAGGAGGCTCTGGACGTGATCAACAACGCAGAGCAGGGTGAGGAGATCCTTGGAATTCACCAAGAGCGGAAGCGACCTGACCTCCTACATCGCCGACAGGCTGTACACTCCCCAGCGTGAAAACGTGGTTTATTTCGGCTGACTTGACAGAAATTAGTTACTATGCTATAATAAGCGCAGGGCGCTTAATATTCACGGACAGCGTCGTACTATACGGCGCTGTTTTTGCGCTGTAAAAAGGAGTCATTATGCGTAAAATCACAGTTTCAGCAATACAGATGTCCGTTCCGGACACGCCGGAAAAATCCATCAGAAAGGCAGAGGAGCTTGTCCGGGAAGCCGCCGCAAAGGGCGCGAACGTGATACTCCTGCCGGAGCTTTTCGAGAACTGGTATTTCTGCCAGGAGCGCCGCTACGACAGCTACAGGCTTGCCACGCCCGTGGAGGAGAATCCGGCGGTGCAGCATTTCCGCAGAGTCGCGGCGGAGCTCAATGTCGCAATGCCGATAAGCTTCTACGAGCAGGACGGAAACGTGCTCTACAACAGCATTGCCATGATCGACGCGGACGGTTCCGTGCTGGGAGTCTACCGCAAGACCCATATCCCGGACGATCACTTCTACCAGGAGAAGTTCTACTTCACTCCCGGCGGCACCGGATTCAAGGTCTGGGACACCAGGTTCGGAAAGATCGGCGTAGGTATCTGCTGGGATCAGTGGTTCCCGGAAACGGCGCGCTGCATGGCGCTGATGGGTGCCGAAGTACTTCTCTACCCCACCGCGATAGGCTCCGAGCCTGTTCTGGAATGTGACAGCATGCCCCACTGGCAGCGCTGCATGCAGGGACATGCGGCGGCAAACCTCGTTCCGGTGATCGCCGCGAACCGCACCGGCACCGAAACCGTCACACCGGACAGCGAGAACCAGAATCAGTCCTCGGCGCTGACGTTCTACGGCAGCAGTTTCATCGCCGATAATACCGGCGCGCTGGTGGAGTGCGCCGACCGCACTTCCGACGCGGTGCTCACCCACAGCTTCGACCTGGATGAACTGCGCGACATGCGGCTAAGCTGGGGAGTATTCCGCGACAGGCGCCCCGAGATGTACGGAAAGATAACCGAGAGGTGACCGCATGAGAGTACTTGACACAACCCCGAAGCAGGACGGATTCCACATGCCGGCGGAATTCTCGCCGCACTACGGCTGCATTCTGATATTCCCGGAGCGCTCGGATTCCTGGCAGTACGGCGCCTACGCCGCCCGGAAGGCTTTCGTGCAGGTCTGCACCGCTATCGCCAGGAGCGAGCAGGTCACCGTCTGCGCCAGCGCGAAGCAGTACGAGAATGCGCGCAGAATGCTGCCGCCGCATATCCGCGTGGTGGAGATGTCCAGCAACGACAGCTGGGCGAGGGATTACGCCCCCACGTTCGTCACGAACGGCTCCGTTATCCGCGGCGTGAACTGGAGCTTCAACGCCTGGGGCGGTCTGGTGGACGGGCTGTATTTTCCCTGGGACCTTGACGACAGAATGGCGCGGAAACTCTGCGACCTCTACGACAAGGACATGTACGACGCCTCCGGATTCGTACTGGAGGGCGGCTCGATACACTCCGACGGCGAGGGCACGATACTAACCACAAAGGCGTGCCTGCTCAGCGCCGGGAGGAATCCCGACATGTCGCAGCAACAGATAGAGGAAAAGCTGCTGGAATACCTGGGCGCCGAAAAGGTGATCTGGCTGGACCGCGGAATCTATAACGACGAAACAAACGAGCATGTTGACAACATCTGCGCCTTCGTGAAGCCCGGAGAGGTGGTCCTCGCGTGGACTGACGACACCTCCGACCCACAGTACGAAATGTCGCGCTCCTGCCTGGAGATCCTGGAGAACTCCACCGACGCAAAAGGACGCAGGATAAAGGTGCACAAGCTGTACCTCCCGAAGCCTGTCACAATTACCGCTGACGAATGCGACGGTCTGGACACGATGGATTTCGAGCCGACGCGCACTCCCGGTGAGCGCCTGGCGGCAAGCTACGTCAACTTCTACATTTCCAACGGAGCGGTAGTAATGCCGTTCTTCGGCGACCCTGCCGACGAGCCTGCCCGACAGAAGCTCCAGGAGCTTTTCCCGGACCGGGAAGTGATCCCGATTTATGCCCGGGATATCCTGATCGGCGGCGGAAATATCCACTGCATAACCCAGCAGATACCATCATTCACAAATGAGGAATAACAGGAGATCGCTTATGAAAAAGCTGGCGCTAACTACCCTGCTCGCAGCCGGTATCCTACTCTCCGGCTGCCAGGCTCCCGTGGAACAGTCCCCGGAAGTAACCTCCGTCCAGACCCAGGCTGTATTGCAGACTGCGGCGGAACCGGAGCTTCCGCCCACCCTTGACGAGAAACCGGAGAGGTTCACCCTGGCGGAATACCCCTGCACCACCGACAATCTGCGTATTGACGGCAATGACCCGTGGCTGTTCGACTTCCGGTACTCCGCCGCCTGCGGATTCGGAAAGGACGGCACCTACCGCGACGCCGAGATGTATTACGGACTGAAAGGCGAGCTTTCCAGCACTCAGCTTTCATACTGGTTCTACGACTACGACCTCGGCGGAGTCACCGTAAAGAGTGCGCAGCTGATAAACGACAGCTCCTCCCGAGATATATTGCTCAAGGAAAAGGCAATCACCATCAACACCAAGGAACTGGACGCCGGACTTTACTACATAAAGGCGGAGCTTTCCGATGGCAGCAGCGCATTCCTTGCGTTCTATACCGATGGTGGGGATTCCATGTTCTGCACCGTGAGCGGCGACAAGGACTCCGCAAAGCTGCATACAGAGCGCAGGAAAAGGCTCTACGACCTGATAGAGTTATTTGAGGTCAAGCCCGGGAACAGCTACGAAACAATGCGGCTTACATATCCGAGGTACCCCTACGACGAAAACTACCGATGCGACACCGACCTGTGGATACAGCTTTCCTCCGAAATCACCCGGCAGGACTGGTCAGATGGAAGAAAGCTAGTAACGATCTACGACTGGCTCAGCGACAATCTCGCCTACGACAACTACATGGCTGACGTGCTCGGCGAAAGGCGCGAGGTGCACTACGGCGACTGGACCGGGACCTACAACATGTACAGCACCCATGTCGGCGTCTGCTGGGATTTTGCGAACGTGCTGATAACGATGTGCCGGGCGCAGAAAATTCCTGCGGTGAGCATTGAGAACGACGGCGCTTCCCACATGTGGGTGGCGGTATACATCGGCAACGAGTGGTACGAAATCGACCCCACGGCGGACGTCAACGACGTCGTTGACGGCGAGGACATGACCGCTATCACAAAAGCGGAAAATCCGGAGCGGTACGTCGGGTATTTCTCCCTTGTCCCCAACGGATACGGAGCCCAGGACATGCTGACGATAAATCACATGCTGTGGACCGCCGAGAGGGATTCCAGCGGATACTGCCTGCGCCGCCCGAAAATTGAATACACCACCGACAGCGCCGGAAAGATAGTCATGATACTGTAAACAAAACGGGAGGGCAATAATTGCCCTCCCATTACTTATTTGCTTTGTCAGCCCCTCAGACTGTTGAACGTCGGGAAATCCACTGTCAGCATATTTGACAGCACCGGTGTATCCACCTCAGCGGAAGCCGGCATGTAGATCTTTGTGGGCTGGTTGTTCTTCTTGTCGCCGTCGCCGATGAACGCGCGGCTGTCGATGTACTTCACGCTCTTCGGGACAACCACCTGGTAATCCCCACAGCCACGGAACGCGGCAGCGCCGATGGTCTGCACTCCGTACGGGATCTCATATGTGCCCGTTCTGCCCTCCGGGAACTTCAGGACTTCCTTCTGGTTGAGAGTGTAGAGTACGCCGTCAACATCGACGTACTTCCTGTTGCCCTCGGCAATGCTGATGTTCTGAAGGTCGCCGCAGTTGTCGAAAGCGTAGGTTCCTATGCTGGTCACGCTTGCCGGAATGCTCACGTCAGTGAACGAGCACCTGGAGAAAGCTCCCTCGCCGATGGTCCTCATGTCGTCGGACATTCTGACCGATGTGAGATCTTCACAGCCGCCGAAAGCCCAGTCACCGACTTCAGTAACGGTGGAAAGGTTCGCAACTCCCTCCTCCGCGCTCTCGCCGGCAAAGGTAACGCTGCGGAGGTTTGAGCAGTTGTAGAATGCGCGATCGCCTATCCTGGTCACCGCCTGCGGAATGTTGCTGATACTGGTGAGTATGCCCTTATTGCAGAACGCGTAGTCCTCGATTGACACGGCGCCGTTCAGCTCGTCCGGGAACAGCAGATCCGCCCTGGGCTTGAATCCGGTGATTTCAATTCCACCCTCGGTTTCGGTATAGCTGTATTCGCCGTCACAGAAGTGTATACTGCCGTCGTCGGTGAATCCTGTGGAGAACCACATTCCGCCGGTGAACGCCGCGGAACCAGCCTGGATATTATCGGGATTGCTGCAATACACCTTGCTCATGCTCGTGAATGCGCCGTCGCTGACCTTGACCATGGAATCCGGGAGGACCGCCACCGTAATTCCGGAACTGGAGCTAAGCGCGCTGCCGCTGATTGCAACCACCGGCTCGCCATCCAGCTCATCCGGGAGCATTACTCCCAGCGTGGAAAGCTCCAGATCATAGACGGATATGCTGCCGCCCTCATTGCTGTAGCTAAGCCTGCCAAGGGGATTTCCGCCCTCCACCGTGTATACATTAACGTACTTCTCATTATCGTTGCTGCACCCTGTCAGCGCCAACGTTGACGCCAGTACTGCGACCCCGGCCGCTGCTGCGATTAACCTGCCGATTTTCATATTATTGACCTCACATTCTGCACACCATTTCCTGGTGCATATTCCGTGCGGCACATATCCTCCGATTCCGGAGCACAGAGGTACCTTATATGATATAGTATACAGCATGGTATCGCGCGTCTGTAAAAAACCGTGTCACATTAATTGAGCATAAAAATTATCCCCTTTCCGGCAGGAAAAGGGGATAATGTATTAATTACTTCTGGTTTTCCTCGAACCACTTTGCCGCCATCATTGGCGAAAGCACGAAGTCGAGTACTTCCTGGGCGCCGTCGTATACATTGCCGGAACCTGTTTCCTCGCCGGAGCCAGCCTCGCAGATATCGTAGGTCACCTGCGGACGGTACTTTATACGGCAGTAGAGGAACTCCGGAGGGATATAGTCTATCTGGGAGACCTCCTCCAGCCACAGGAACGGGGACATTCCGCCGATGGAAACATCGTCGATTATCCAGCCTCCGGCAGCGTAGGAATCATTTGCGCAGAGGTACAGCGAGAAGCGGAATTTCTGCTCCTTTCCCTCATCGTTCAGCAGACCTATCGAGAAATCCTTCAGGATAAAGCTGTTGATCATGTTGGACTCGTATCCGCAGCACGGGCAGGAAGCGCCGTAGCCGTACAGCTTGGCGTTAATGTCCCGGGCGAAGTAGTTCTTGTACAGCCTGGGATCCTTTATACCTGCAATGCGCCTTACCTCGCCGCGCAGATACTCAAACTCGCGATGCTGGATCGTGGGGATCGGCTTGTAGTAATACGGGATCTGGTCCACGAGCACCAGGTTAGGCTCCTCGGAGCTGGAATACAGCGCAGCCAGCGCACCGCCGACCTTGCCGGTAAGAATGAACTCAATGTATTTTGCGAACTGCGGCTTGTTCAGTCCGTCGCGCAGCACAACGTACTTTGCGATCTTCGGCTCCAAATCCGCCGGGATTCCGTCCACGGGGTCGATGATACGGAGTATCTTTCCGTTCTCGTCAAGCAGCGCAATGCGGCTGAGTCCCAGGTCGCAGGTGTAAGTTCTCGAGATCTTGTCTGCAACCGCCTCGGTATTGCCGATAGAGGGCAGCACCGTAAGTATTTCCTCGGCGTCGTAGTCGTACCTGCCGGGATTATACGGGAAGTCGAACACACGCCCATTGAACATTCCGCTCTCGATGAGCATGTAAACATCGCCGACAATCTCCAGAAGATCGGTGTTGCTGATGTTCGGCGGAATCATGAACTGCTTTCCATAAGCCGAGAAGCGGTAGCGCTTGTTGATATCCAGCGCCAGCGTTACCTCGCCGCCCTGACTCTTGATCTCTCTCAGGAACGTCATGGTGTCCTTGCCGTTGGTGAAGGAGTTCACCAGCAGCGTGATGACCTGGTTGTATATCTGGTGGCTCTCGAAGCGCATCTCGTGCCGTTGGATAACGTCCATCGCCTTCTTGAGGTTGCTTATCTGGATCTTGGATATTTCGAAATGTATCTCGCTGCCGCCGGACGTGATGATGAACTGGAAGTACTTCATGTCGATCCGGTAGCTTTCGCCGAACATCTCGTCGATAACCCGGAACGCCTCCTCAAGGGCGTTCTCATCAGCGACTGCGCCGTTCACGATGCAGTTCTTCAGCTTCAGGCTGATGATGTTCATGAAGCCCTCGGACAGACCGTAGTCCTTTATATTGCGGTTCTTGTCGGAGCACATCAGGTAGTCCTGACCGTCCTGGCGGAACGAGTAGGCGTACTCGGTGCCCTTTTCGTTGGTTTCCTGGCGATACCAGTCGTACTTCGCCACGAATACGCGGTCGCCGTCCTCGCCGTACCACTCCTGCATCTGGGCAAGCTCGGAAAGCAGCATCTGCGCCGCCTCGCCGCTGTCGTGAGCCTCGATGTCGGTATCCGCCCTCTCAGTGAAGTATCCGCGCTCGCGCAGCTCCGGGAACGGAACCGGCTCGTCGCGGTCCGGGAACTTGACCGAAATGCTCTCGGCGAACTTCTCCCGGAGTCCTCTCACCAGGGAACTTGTGGATATGTAATTATAGAAGAACTCGAACACATACTGTGCCGGGCGCAGCATATAGCGTTCGGGATTGTCCGGACGCTTGGTCAGCTGAAGCACGAACAGCTTTCTGTACTCGTCCACGATATCAAGGATATCCTCCTCGATCTCGGTGGAAACCTCCTCAATGCAGTCGTGACGGATTCCGGCACGGTTGTTGGTGATGTATCTGTTCGGAACGCTGACGAAGAAAGCGGACAGCTGCTCCTGTAAGAAATCCTGCCTGCTTGCCTTGACAAGACCGGTCAGCTCAAAGGTGGAGAAGTAATTGTACTTGCTCATCAGCACCTTCGCCGCTTCACGCTTCGCGCCGGAAATTGCGAACGGAATAAGGTAAACGAATCCGTTCTCCTCCATGTGGATAAAGTCCGCAACGGATTTGCCGTTCTCGCTGAACCGTATCTTAGGAAGATCGTTCTCATCTCGGCGGTGCTCCTGGATCTTATAAACCACTTCAGGCTTACCAAAGGATATGATCGCTATATTAAACGTCCTGGATGGAGTTTCCTGCTCGTCGGTCGCCTTGAGATGCTTCTTCCTGATGAACGCAAAGCACAGATCGACCATGTTCATGTAGTCGCCCTTCTCAGAGGTCATGGTCACCAGGTTGTGGTGCAGCTTCTTCTGATCCTCCTCGTCCAGTGCGAACACGATCTCAGTGTGCTTGAACTGCGGCGCGGTAAGCTCAAGCTCGCGCACCTTGAGAGTGCCGCCGTCGTTTACCACACGCAGGGAGTAGTTGTTCGAACGCATCTTGAACCAGTCAACGTTCGCGAACACGCTTTTCGCACCAAGACCGAAGCGACCCTCGCGCTCCTTGTTTCCGTCGTTTCTGCCGACTGAAAGATAGTAGAACACCTGCTCAAGCGAGAATCCCGTTTCGTTGTATGTCAGCTTGACCTGTCCCTCGTCCAGGAACTCGATCATCACCTTGATGTCGTTCTCTTCGTAGTCGCAGCCGAATACGTTCTGAAGAAGCTCTCTGATGATGGACTCCCTGGGGTAGTCGTTCACCATTCCAGCGACATTTATCGCGCTTCTGCCCGTATACATGCTGTTGAAGTAATCCTTGAACGGCGTACTGTCAACCTCGCCGGAATAGAGCATCGTCTGGATCTTCTGGAGTACCTGGTTCATGCCCTCCCTGTCGCCGGCAGTGTGGCGTTCAAAGAAGTCACCAAGGAGCTTTTCGACCTGCTCGTTGTTTTCGCTCATAAATACGCCCCGTTTCTCCGCACTTTCTGACTGCGCCCTGCCCCGTGCGGTGAGGAAGGGCGTTACAGATAATTACCTTTGCCAAACGGTCAGATACCGTCGTTATAGATCTTTATGAAATCCCTGAACGAGCGAACGCTGTCCTGCTCGCGCACCCTGTAGCGCCATACACCGTACAGCACCGGGTACTGAATGCAGTCGTTGAGGGACTGTATGTCGTTTTTTATCATAAGGTGGTAGTTCGCGCCGCTGTGCAGTTCGTCGATACGCTTGTGCGCCTCTGCAAGTCCTGCGACAGCCTCCTCGCCGAATGGCTGCGCGGAAGGATCCGCGTCAAGGCTGGCAGCAGTCTTTTCAAGGATATCCGCCGGAACTGCGCTCAGAGCGCCATCGTTCACCACGCATAATCCTGTCAGCTTGTCAACGGCTGCCGCAACGTCCTCCCTGGAGGAATCCCTGCTCACGCCGTAGAATCTGCACACCTTTTCAAGCAGTTTCCCGGAGAACTCCGCCAGCTGCTTGGAATTGCCGATATTTGCCGCACCCACAAGCTCGTATTCGCCCTTAAACTTCTTGATGAGGTCGTAGCAGTTGTCCACCTCGCTGGAATAGCTCTCGGTGTACTTCAGATCTGCAATGAGGTCTGCGATGAAACCCGCCTTGTCCGCAAAATCCATCAGGATATTCCTGCCCGGGATATTTCCGCAGAATGCGTCCGGAAGCGCTGCATACAGCACCCGGCTGAGCATTCTGCTATCAAACAGCCCATTGCCGTCCCGGAATATCACGAAGTGTCTTTCGCTCTCGCACTTTGCACCGTGACGCGTCATGCGGCGCTCCAGAAGCGCCGGAGAACCGGGAAGCTCATAGTTGATTACATATGTGATACGGTCAAGTCCGTCGCCGACTGCACCGATGTCGTCCAGCGAAAGCACAAACTTGGGATAAACCGTTCTGTCGTCCACCCGGAGCTTTCTGAGGATATCCCGGTTGCTGAACAGCTCTCCCCTTGCAGTCTTTACCGTGCCGTCAGAATACACTGCGCAGAGCACCTTTCTCAGGTATTCCATGGTGTTCTTGTCGCAGCAGTAAACGATCGCGCGGTCGCTTTCCTCCGCAGAGATCCTGTCGGTGAGCTTCAGGAACTCGTCCAGTTTCTTGTCCACAGCACGCAGTTCCGCTACATCGGAGGGAGTGTACACCGGCTTCTTGAGGGTGTTCTTCAGCTCGTCAACATCGTATTCCTCAAAGACCGCACCGCCGTACTTGTAGCTCGGCAGTCCGGTTCTTATGTCGATTCGGCGGCGAACGCCCGCCAGAAACTCGCTGTCGATGGAGTAATCCACGAACTCCACGTTACGCTGGATACCGCCGGCGTAGATACGCCTGTCGCCAGCCTCAAGCACGGGGGAATCCGCGCTGAGGGGGAGTTCGTCGGTTCCGAAGGAAATGCCGTCCGCCGCCTCGTGAAGCCCCTCATCAGCAAGCAGCCCTTTCACCAGGGAAATCAGCGCAGCCCTGTCCTGTGCGTCCCTCGCCGGGAACTGGGTCATGACGAGCAGCCGCTCGGTTTTCCACGGAATGCTGTCCTGCCAGTGCCTGTAATCCGGCACATCGGTATTCTGTTCATCGTCAATGATGATGAGATCCCACTGGAAATCCGCAGGGATCTTGGACTTCAGCCCGTTGGGGCTTTCAAGAATATCGGACGGCATAAGATAAAGATTTGAACTGCCCTCCGAAAAGAAAACTATCTCGTTTGCAGCGCCGGAAATCACCTTGAAATCCGCGCCGATACCGGTCATAAGGATCCTGTACCAGCCGTAAATAACGCGTCTGGACGTTATCAGCAGGATATTCGGTGTTTCCTTTTCAGCGAGAACGTCATATATGCATATGCCCGCCTTGGTCAGCTTTTCTGAGCCGAACTCGCAGCACATCAGCGAAAAGCCGAATCTGCGCAGCTTTTCCGCAGGCGCAAGATTAGCCGCCGACAGCCCCATGCCGCCGAGAGGTATCCATTTCACACTGTTGCCACTCACCTAGCACACCCCCGTAATTACTGTACTGAACCGCTCCCCGAAACCGGAAGCGGAATGTTATACCTTCGCAGCGGACTGACGCCGCCGGGTACAACGAACCATGTAAACATTATACTACAAAAGTCTGAATATTACAAGCCGTTAAAAGGCACTCCCGATAAAAAATACAGCGGCGCATTTTTGGCTATTTTGCACAAAAGAAACTGGAAATAATCTGCTTTACTTTTCGTCTGATAAATGGTAGAATAAAATCAGCGGCTTATAAGCCGGAGAATATGGGCGCCGGATACGCCCGGATACAGGAAGGAAAACACCATGACCGAACAGGAAATCAAGGAAGCAATATGTGATGTCGGCCACAAACTGTGGCAGCTCGGATTCGTTGCCGCAAACGACGGCAATATCTCCGCAAGACTCCCCGACGGCAACTTCATCACCACCCCAACCGGAACCAGCAAGGCTCTGCTGAAGCCCGAAATGCTCATCAAGATGAACGCCGACAACGAGGTCGTTGAGCCTGCTCAGCTGCCCGGATACAAGCCTACCAGCGAGTTCAAGGTACATCTGCGCTGCTACGCCGCACGTCCCGAGGTCAACGCCGTGGTGCACGCTCACCCCCCGACAGCCACCGGATTCGCCATCGCCCACATTCCGCTTGACGACTACACAATGCCGGAAGCAATAATCTTCCTGGGCAGCGTGCCGATCGCGCCCTATGACACCCCCGGCTCCGTCGGCGTGGCTGACAGCATAGTGCCCTACCTTGAGAACCACGACACGATACTCATGGAGAACCACGGCGCGCTCACCGTTGGCGTCGATATCACCCAGGCGTACTACCGCATGGAGACCCTCGAACACTTCGCAAAGGTGAGCCTTGTGGCACGTCAGCTGGGCGGCGCAAAGGACCTTCCGATGGACAAGATCCAGGAGTGCTGCGAGATCGGAAAGAGCTTCCCCATAAGACACCCGGGCTACCGCAAGTATCACTGAATCCATAGAGCGCAATGAGCATAAGGAAGGCGACGACACAGGATACAGACGCCGTAACACAGATATACGACCATATCCACGACTGCGAGGAAGCAGGAACAATGACGATCGGCTGGAAGCGCGGAGTATACCCGGTCCGCGCTATCGCTGAAACCGCGGTTTCCCTGGGCGACCTGTTCGTGCTGGAGGACGGCGGAAAAATTCTCGCAGCAGGGCGGATAAATCAACGGCAGGTGCCGGAATACGCCGCCGCAGACTGGCTCTATAAAGCCGCTGATAACGATGTGTGGGTTCTGCACACACTGGTGGTGGAGCCTTCCGCAAACGGGCGCGGCTATGCCAGGGCGTTCCTGGAATTCTACGAGAATTACGCGCTGGAGCGCGGCTGCCACGTCCTGCGTATAGACACCAACGAGCGCAATTCCGCTGCCCGGGCGATGTACGCGAAGCACGGCTGGCGAGAAGCCGGGATAGTACCCTGCACATTCAACGGGCTTCCCGGAGTTCACCTCGTCTGCCTTGAAAAAAAGATCTGACAACAGGAGTTTTTTATGTCTAAGACCGTATTAGTATTCGATTTCGGAGCCTCCAGCGCAAGGGCAATGCTCTGCCGAGTCAAGGACGGCGGATTCGAGCTTGAGGAGATTCACCGCTTCCCGAACGTCCCCGTGACTGAAAACGGGCACCTCCGCTGGGATATCGACGAGTTGTGGGAGCAGATGAAGATCGCGATCAGCTTCGGCGTATTCAACGGAGGATTCGACGCGATCAGCGTGGATACCTGGGGCGTGGATTTCGGGCTTATCGGTCAGGACGGGAATCTGCTGGAAAAGCCAGTGCACTACCGCGACAGCCGCACCGAGGGCATGGTTGAGGAGGTCTGTTCCCGTATCCCGGAGGAAAAGCTGTTCAAGCAGAGCGGAATACAGTCCATGAACATCAACACACTGTTCCAGCTGCACTACCTCGTGAAGCACGAGAAGAACACGATATTCCGCGCGGAGAAAATGCTGATGATGCCGGATCTGTTCGCATATTTCCTTACCGGGGAATGCCGCAGCGAGTTCACGGAAGCCACCACGACCCAGCTCATCGACCAGAAAGCCAGGGGGTGGAACCTCCAGCTCATCGAGGCGCTGGGAATACCGAAGCGCATATTCGCGCCGCTTATACAGCCCGGGGAGAGATACGGAAATCTGAAGCAGGAGCTTGCGGAGGAATTCCGCATGGAGCCGGTGCCGGTATACGCCTGCGCCTCCCATGACACCGCTTCGGCAGTGATGGCAGTTCCCACAGAGGAGGAGCATTTCGCCTTCCTCAGCTGCGGAACCTGGACTCTTTTCGGCACGGAGCTTCGCCGACCGCTGGTTTCCGAACAGGCGCTGAAGATGGGACTCACCAACGAGGCAGGAAGCAGCGGCACCACTACCCTGCTCAAGAACATCATGGGACTGTGGCTTATCCAGGAAACGCGCCGCTGGTATAATTCCGCACAGTGCTCGGGATACAGCTTCGCGGACCTGGAAGCAATGGCGAGGGAAAGCGAACCTTTCGTCAGCTTCATCGACCCCAACGCGCCGGATTTCGCGGCTCCGGACGATATGCCGCTCAAGATACAGGAATTTTGCCGCAGGACTGCGCAGCCGGTTCCGGAAACTCCCGGGCAGATCATGCGGTGCATATACCAGAGCCTGGCGTGTGAATTCGCACTGACACTCGGCGAGATATCGGAGCTGACAGGGCATACGTTCCGCGAGATTAACATGATCGGCGGCGGCACCAAGGACAAGCTGCTGTGCCAGCTGACGGCGGACGCCGCAGGGATACCGGCGGTGGCAGGTCCCACCGAAGCTACAGCGCTCGGCAATGCGATCTCCACGCTGATAGCGCTGGGAGAGATAAGCGACATTTCCTCCGCCCGGAGAATGATCATAAACTCCGGACTGACGCAGGAATTCCAGCCGCAGGAGCACGAAAAATGGCTCCAGCCCCTGGAACGCTACAGAAAACTCACAAGAAAATAATCACGGCGCCCGGCAGAATATTGCCGGGCTTTCTTGCTGTTGTCCCCACCTAACCACAAAAAGCAGCGTAATGCGCATAAAAATCGTATATTTCTCTTGACAATACCACTGATGTTTGGTATAATAATAGCGTATCGAAAAATATTACTCCACTGTGCGCTGCGATGTGTGCAGCGTATGAAAGGAATGTTCCAAGCATTGAGTACTGTTCGAATGACTGTAGCAAAGGCAATGACAGAATGCCTTGCCGCCGAGGGAATATCCACGGTTTTCGGCTATCCCGGCGCGGCTATCTGCCCTTTCTACGATGAATTATACAAGACCGATATCCGGCATATCCTCGTCCGCCACGAGGTCAACGGCGGCCAC
>OGUO01000357.1_pt1 | contig 34336 bp, 43 predicted proteins | sample 1553641 | NCBI WGS metagenome assembly OGUO01 (sample SAMEA2579980, study PRJEB22360) | human gut metagenome | biome: human gut; feature: human-associated habitat; material: faeces | place: Denmark | collected 2008/2010 | reverse complement strand
ATAAACGAGAATTTACAGCAGCAAGCAGCCGCATTGTTTTCAAGCCTCTATGATCGGTCAAACGCCGAGGTTAGATTCACTAATTTGATACAGATACTCGGCGGTGGGACTCCCAAAACAGGCGAAAACAATTATTGGAACGGTAATATTGCCTTCTTTACCCCAAAAGATGTTGGTACGCCATATACCCTTATCACAGAAAAGAGTATCACCGAAGAAGGTCTTTCACATTGTAACAGCCGACTATATCCTGTGAACACCGTTTTCGTCACCGCAAGAGGCACTGTTGGCAAAGTTGGTATGTCCGGAATTCCAATGGCTATGAACCAATCCTGCTACGCGCTTGTCGGTAAAGAGACACATCAACTTCTTGTCTATTTCTACACACTCAAAGCTGTTGATAGGCTCAAGCATAAAGCAAGCGGAGCTGTATTTGATGCGATTACCACCAGAGATTTTGAATCAGAGCAAATCATGAAGCTATCTGCTGATGATGCCAAGGCGTTTCTTTGTATTGCAGCGCCAATGTTTCAAAAGGTGCTTAATAATTGCATCGAAAACCTGCGGCTTTCAACACTACGGGATTCCCTGCTGCCGAAGCTGATGTCCGGTGAGCTGGATGTCTCCGACCTCGATCTCTAAGCCGCTAAATTCTCGTTTATGTTACTATTTACTTCGATTTTGTCGTCTACCGCCTTCAAAACCGAAACAATTCTTTCCTGCACCTCATTTGCTGGTACCACCAAACTCATTCGTTTGAGATCGGCAATCGTAACATGCCCAAGTCCCGTTGTCTGCTTATTCGTTGCAATTTGGGTAAAATGGGGCTTCAGAAATTTCAGTATGTAGTAGAGATAATCCTTGTTTACCAACGATTCATTCGCGCTCACTTTGAAAATGTGCTGATTAAGCCATCCATCCTGAAGGCGATAGCGAAATACATCAATTGATGTCTGCGGGTTGCCCGACCATGAAAACAGAAGATCGTCCCGCCTGACAAACACCTCTTCGCCATAGTCTCCCTGTGTAAACGCGGTGTTTGAGTTAATGCCGTTGTTTAGCTCTGCGATCTTAATTACCGGACGCCCTGTTTCCGAAAAATCATTTTTCTTAAACGCGATACCGTTCTTCCAAGTCGCAAGCTCAAAGAGTGAATACCTAGTGCCGTCTAATTCCGACTTAATATTGTAGAGCGATGTTTCGTCAAATATCATACCCAATCGCTCCCAACTTTCTTCTGATCTCATCCTCTAGTTCATGAGACTTTTCAAACATATCGGACAGCTCAGATGTCAGACGCGCCATCTTCTCCTCAAATGGCTCTCCATCATCTTTCTGCTCTTCAATGCCGACATAACGGCCAGGGGTGAGAATATAGTCCTGCTTTGCGATATCCTCTAAAGTTGCTACCTTGCAGAAGCCCTGCACATCTTCCAATGTGCCGTTCTGGAACGCCTCGAAGGTATCAGCCAGCTTCTGAATATCCTCCTCGGAGAAATCCCTGTGTTTTCTGTCGACCATGTGTCCCATCTTGCGGGCGTCGATAAAGAGCGTTTTGCCTTTCTGTTTCTTGCCCTTTGTTATAAACCATAGGGTAACCGGGATTGTCACGCTATAGAAAAGCTGCGTTGGCATGGCGATTATACCTTCAATCAAATCGTCCTCGATGATCTTCTTGCGAATCTCACCTTCGCCGCTGGATTGCGTAGAAAGCGCCCCATTTGCAAGCACCAGACCAATTTTTCCATTAGGTGCAAGGTGGTGTATCATGTGCTGAATCCATGCGTAGTTGGCGTTGCCTGCAGGAGGAATGCCGTACTTCCAGCGCACATCCTCCAACAACTTCTCTTGATTCCACGGATGATAGTTGAATGGAGGGTTGGCAAGGATAAAATCAGCCTTCAAGGTCGGATGCAAGTCATTTGTAAAGGTATCCGCATTGTAAGGACCTAAATCTGCATCGATACCTCGAATGGCCATATTCATCTTTGCCATCTTCCATGTATCAGGGTTCGCTTCCTGCCCATATACCGAGATTGAGCCACGCTTATGTCCATGTGCCTCGATGAATTTTTCACTCTGAACAAACATACCACCACTGCCGCAGCAGCAATCGTATACTCGGCAGTTGTCGAACGGACGCAGAATGGATACCAGAGTCTTTACCACACTGGACGGTGTATAGAATTCACCGCCGCCGACGCCTTCCTTTTCAGCAAACTGTGCGATACAGTATTCGTAAGTACGTCCAAGCAGGTCTTCACTTGCCATAGTATCGCTCATGTCAATGTTGTTGGTAAAGATGTCGACCACATCGCCCAAGACACGTTTATCCAAGTCAGGACTTGCGTAATTCTTTGGCAGTACATTTTTCAGCTTCTTATTTTCGGCTTCAATAGCTCTCATAGCGTTGTCAATAGCCGTGCCGATTTCAGGAGTATGTGCCTTGGACGCAATATTGCTCCACCGTGCCTCTTCAGGCACAAAGAACACATTATCCATCTCATATGCATCGCGGTCATCCTCGAAACCGTCACCTTCTTCTATGAGTTCCTGATATCTTTTGTCAAAGGCTGCGGAAATGTAGCGCAAAAAGATAAGCCCGATGATTACCTTTCTGTATTCCGCTGCCGGTATATGACCCCAAAGAACGCAGGCTGCGTCCCAAAGTTGTTTTTCAAAGCCGATGTTGGCGTTGGTTTTGTCAGCCATTTAAATTATCCTCCTGCGGTAAAATGGATGCATTTATCCTCATTGTACCTTTTATGCTGTTCCATAAAACGAATTTATTTGATGTCCTTGTCAGTTTTTTCATCGTCTTTGTCATCGGCGGCACCGCCGGAACGAATCCAATCGTCCACCTCGGACAGCTTGAATTTCCAAAGTCGCCCTACTTTATAGGCTGGCATATTGCGCTTGGCAATCCAGGCGAGAACCGTCTCTCTGCCGACTCCGAGATATGATTGGACTTCTTTCAATGTTACCCAATTCTCGATGTTGACTTCACTCACTGTATTACCTCCGTCTATTTCTGATACTCATATTTTGTACTGATTACAAACGAGAATGTGTTGCTATTAGGAAAACAATCGTTGTCATCGTTGTCTACCATTATCCACTTACATTCCGATTTTCCCTCAAAGCCGCGGGCATCCATGCTCACGGTTATTTTTACGCCCTTATACGGTGGCGTGTCCGGTATATCAATATAATTGGCGTCTGCTCTCGGACGGACGGCATCATGATTTATGAAATAGAGCCTGCGACCACGCCAGACCTGCGTTCCCGTATTCTCAAACTCCCAGGTGTGCTGAAACTTCTCGTAGATATTTACCTGGTAAGTCGGTCGAAACTTCGACTTGAGATATACCTGATCTCCTGGATATAACACCGATGCCTGATGGTATTCATCTGCCGTTTCTTCCTTTGGCTCTGTGAGGAGCTTCCGGTACTCCATCGCAGCAATATCGTCAGCCTCATCGGTATCGCTCTCAATAAACGCCCGGAATTGAATCGCTAATGTCCTGCACAGACAGTCCTCGTTCATTTCAGATGTCGGAGGAATGCCAAAAGCAACCATCACATCCCTTAATTTTGCCGTTTCGATGTTTTCCTTATAAAAGGCAGCGAGCCCGTCCTCGTTAAACGGATGGAAAGATGACTTGATATCCACAGTCATCGTCCGTGTACCGTCATATATTTTTCTCTGCAAAGGTACATCTTCCGAGGTGTACCTTTTTCCTTTGGTGAATGGAAAGTGGTTACTTCCTGCTGCGCAAAAGCAAAGCGTCACGAATATGCCACTGTTCTTCCTGCTCGGATAGTAAACCGCCGTCCGTATGTGCGGGTACAACCGTTCAAAATATGTCTTTACCAGCACATCCGATTCTCCTTGTCTTACAGAATTAAATTTGTCCTATGTTTTGTCTCATTTGTCCTATGTTGAGTGTATTGCGTGTCTTATTTTACGGTGCGATAATACTTTCAGATGAACGAAGATCACCGCCAAGATACACCAATGACTTACTGCTTTTATTATATCACAAAAATATGTAAAAATCAATCCTTTGCGTGTAATTTGGTTTTTAAACACTCACAAATTCACTCCAACAAGGAGAAAAGGTTACTTTCTGCTCGCCGGTGACTGATAATTATCAACTCGCCAAACCATGTCCCGAGCAAGACATTAAACTGCTCACCGCCAGACACCGCATCACCTGATCACTGATGGCTCAACGGTATCTGACGGACAACTGAATACTGTAGCTGCCTTTTGAGCGGGTTTGCTGCAATCCGAAACGGAGAACTCCGTTAGGACTGTGGTCGGTTTCCTATACCCATTTTTCGGCAGCACCCAGAGTCCTCCGTTTCGAGAAATCGAAAATCGGAGGATTTTTTATGAAAAACAACGACAATCAGACCACACCGAAGATCTACTACCGCCCTCTCCGTAAGTGGATCGAAGTCACCCCGGAGGAAAAGCAGAATTGGGAACGATTCGTAGATACTACCCGTAAAGCCAAACAGAGAACCGGTGCTTGCTGCATTCCTTATAAGAAGAGCTACAAGTGCGATGGCCTGTGTGAAGAATGCGAATACCGCTGCATTCCCAAGGATGCGGTTCAGCAGCTTTCCATCGACAACGAAATTGAGATTGTACATAATACTGGTTCTAAGAACACCTTCCTTGCCGATGAAGCCTTAACCACGGAAATCAGCATCGACAGCATAATCCTGAATTGCCTTCTTTCCGAACTGCGGGATTCTGACCCGGAAAGCTATCAGATTCTTATGGTTTTGGCAGATGGACTATCCGAGCGTGCCGGTGCCGAAAAGCTGCATATGCCTCGAAACACCTTTGTGTACAAGCGCAATCAGCTGTTGAAGCGTATCCGCGAAAATTTCTAAAAAATTCATATTTTCTTTCGGCCATTTCCTCCTTTCCTGTCCAGATGGATTGATGAAAGGTAACACAATACACCTTGGGAAAGGAGGAACCGCCGATATGAGCTACAACGCAAACCATTACGATGCCCGTGCCGACGAGGACATTGTTGATGTCCTGACCGCAATCAGTGTGGTGTCGAAGAGACTGGCGAGCAACCTGACCGCCGCACGCCAGAAAAGCAAATCAATGGAGGGAGGAAAATCACATGAGCAGAACGAGCGATATGGCACAGACCATCGAAGAGCTCCGCAGTGCTGCCGCTGCTATTTCGGATGCCGCTGACTGGCTGACAAAGATGTTCAGCGAAGAGCCGCAGGCAACTGATACTGCTGCTTCTCCACCTGAACCGAAACTGACCCTCGAACAGGTCAGAGCCGTTCTTGCGGACAAGTCCCGCAAAGGTCACACTGCCGAAATCCGTGCTCTGCTCCAGAAGTACGGTGCAGCAAAGCTGTCTGGTATTGACCCCGCCAACTACAAGGCACTGCTTGCTGATGCGGAGGTGCTGAACGATGCCACCTAAAGGACACGCAATTCTCTCGGCATCATCTTCGGAACGATGGCTCAACTGCCCGCCCTCCGCAAGGCTGTGCGAAGCCTACGAAGACAAGGGCAGCGACTATGCAGCCGAAGGTACAGATGCCCATGCACTCTGCGAGTTTCGGCTCAAACAGGCGCTTGGCATTTCGGCTGATAACCCCATCGAAAATCTCTTCTGGTACAGCGAAGAGATGGAAGATTGCGCCGCCGGGTATGCCGCCTATGTGGTGGAGCTTCTGGAAGCCGCAAAGCAGACCTGCTCCGACCCCGTAGTTTTAATCGAACAGCGAGTAGACTTCTCCCGCTGGGTGCAGGACGGCTTCGGAACGGCAGACTGTATCCTCATTGTCGATGGTACGCTTAACATCTGCGACTACAAGCATGGCAAAGGAGTCGAGGTCAGTGTAGAGCAGAATCCGCAAATGATGCTTTATGCCCTGGGTGCTTTGGAAATCTTCGACGGCATCTATGACATCGATACCGTCCGCATGAACATCTATCAGCCACGGAAGTCCAATATCAGCGTATACGAGATGGCAAAGGAAGAGCTTCTGGAATGGGCAGATACAGAACTTAAGCAGAAGGCACAGCTTGCCTATGATGGTCAGGGTGAGTTCAGTTGTGGCGAATGGTGCCACTTCTGCAAAGCGAAGGCAGAGTGCAGAGAACGCGCCGAAGCCAATCTCGCCCTTGCCAAATACGACTTCGAGGAGCCGGTACTTCTTGCTGACGAGGAAATCGCCGACATTCTCGGCAAGGTCGATGCATTGACCGCCTGGGCATCTGATGTAAAGGAATACGCTCTGCAGCAGGCTGTCAGCGGTAAGGACTGGACTGGTTGGAAACTGGTCGAAGGTCGCAGCAATCGCAGATACACCGATGAAGCCGCTGTAACACAAGCCGTTACCAATGCGGGTTTCGACCCATACGAGCGGAAAGTCCTCGGTATCACTGTCATGCAGAAGATGCTTGGCAAGACACGCTTTGAGGAGCTTCTCGCACCCTACATTGAAAAGCCGCAAGGCAAGCCAACGCTCGTGCCGGAGAGCGATAAACGTCCGGCAATGAATACAGCAAAAAATGATTTTATGGAGGAATTTTAATATGTCTAACAACGCAATCAAAGTCAACAACCCTACGAAGGTCATCACCGGTCCCGACACCCGCTGGTCTTTCGCTAATGTCTGGGAGCCTAAGAGCATTAACGGCGGCACTCCTAAGTACAGCGTCAGCCTCATCATCCCCAAGTCCGACACCAAGACCGTAGCCAAGATTAAGGCTGCCATCGAAGCTGCCTACCAGGAGGGTCAGGGTAAGCTGAAGGGCAACGGCAAGAGCGTACCGTCACTCGCAGCCATCAAGACCCCTCTCCGTGACGGAGACGTTGAGCGTCCGGATGATCCTGCTTATGCCAACGCTTTCTTTATCAATGCCAATTCTGCTACGGCTCCCGGCATTGTCGATGCCGACTGCAATCCCGTGCTGGCCCGCTCTGAGGTCTACTCTGGTGTGTATGGTCGTGCAAGCATTAATCTGTATGCTTTTAACAGCAATGGCAACAAGGGTATCGCCTGCGGTCTGAATAACCTGCAGCTTATCCGCGCCGGAGAGCCGCTTGGCGGCAAGGCAAGCGCAGAGTCCGACTTTGCCACTGACGACGATGATGATTTTCTTTCGTGAGGCGCAGCATGACAGAGTTTGAAAGCATTATGCTTGCCGCTTGTTTCGGAATTTCGGTGGGAGCGGTAATCGGCAATCTCATCTCCATGATTGGCTCACTGATAGAGGTAATCAAGCATCGCCGCAAGGCTAATCACAAGTAATATTGGCAGTCTTACTGTCGGGCGGGTGGGTAGGTTTATTATGGAGGTTTCTATGGATATTTCAACTTTTAATAACTCGGAATTCGGAGAAATCCGTACAATTCAGAATGACAGCGGGATACTTTTCTGTGGCTCCGATGTCGCAAGGGCGCTTGGTTACGCAAGACCTGCAGATGCCATTTCGGCTCATTGCAAAGGGGTCTGCGTTTTACCGACCCCTTCTGCCGGAGGGGTTCAGAATACTAAGTTCATCACGGAAGGTGATGTTTACCGCCTTATCGCACACAGCAAGCTTCCCAGCGCAGAACGCTTTGAGAGATGGGTATTTGATGAAGTTCTTCCCTCTATCCGCAAGCACGGTACATACATGACGGAAGATGTTCTGGAGCAGGCACTTGCTTCTCCGGATTTTCTCATTGAACTGGCTACCAGACTGAAAACCGAAAAGGCGAAAAACGCACAGCTTACCGTTTCCAATCAGATCATGCAGCCAAAAGCAGAATATTTCGATATGCTCGTTGACAGAAATCTGCTCACAGGTATTCGCGACACGGCAAAGGAACTCGGTGTAAGGCAGAATGATTTTGTTCGTTTTCTGCTCGACAAAGGGTATCTCTACCGTTCGAAGAAAGGCAAGCTAAGGCCGTATGCTACATACGTTGACATCGGTTTGTTTGAAATGAAGGAGTTCGTCAACGACAAGACCGGATACACCGATACTCAGACGATGATAACTCCCAAGGGCAAGGAAACATTCAGATTGCTGTGCATCTGAGAACTAATAGGGCGGTAGATAAACTTTACCGCCCTTTTTGAGGTGAACTATGGAAAAGATAAAGACCTTAAGTATCGATTTGGAAACATTCAGTGATATTGACCTTGCCAAATGCGGTGTGTACAGATATGTTGAATCACCCGCCTTTGAGATACTCCTTTTCGGGGTTTCCGTGAACGGCGGCGATGTTATGGTGTACGACCTTGCACATGGCGAGAAGATTTCTAATGAAATCCTCGCTGCGCTGACTGACAACAGCATTATTAAATGGGCTTTTAATGCTGCTTTCGAACGTGTGTGTCTGTCAATGTATCTCGGTTTGCCGTCCGGAGAGTATCTCGACCCGACTTCGTGGAGATGTTCGATGGTGTGGTCGGCATATATGGGACTTCCGTTGTCGCTTGCCGGCGCGGGTGCTGTTCTGGGCTTATCGGAACAGAAACTCAAAGAGGGTAAAGATCTCATCAAGTATTTCTGTGTTCCTTGCTCCGCTACCAAAGCGAACGGCGGCAGAACAAGAAATTTTCCCGAACACGCTCCCGAGAAATGGGCGCAGTTCAAGGCGTACAACAAGCGCGATGTCGAGGTTGAAATGTCTATTCAGGACAAGCTGCGGAAGTTCCCTGTGCCTGATTGCGTGTGGGAGGAATACTGCCTTGACCAGCAGATAAACGACCGTGGGATTGCTCTTGATATGGCTGTCGTGGAGAATGCAATACGGTTTGATGAACGCTCAAAGGCGCTACTCTTGTCAAAAATGGAGGAACTAACTTCTCTTGAAAATCCGAATTCGGTTCAGCAGATGAAGCAGTGGCTTTCGGAGAACGGACTTGAAACAGACACTCTCGGTAAGAAAGCTGTTTCCGAATTGCTGAAAACCGCACCGCCGCAGCTTGCAGAGGTTCTGGAACTCCGCCAGCAGCTTGCAAAATCCTCGGTGAAGAAGTACCAGGCTATGAGGAACGCTGTTTGCTCCGATGGACGCGCGCACGGAATGTTTCAGTTTTACGGCGCAAACCGTTCCGGCAGATGGGCGGGTCGGCTGATACAGTTACAGAACCTCCCGCAGAACCATATCCCCGACCTCGAACAGGCACGGGAGCTTGTGAAAAGCGGCAACTATGAAGCCATAGAACTGCTGTACGATGATATTCCGGACACGCTTTCGCAGCTTATCCGCACGGCATTTGTTCCGAAATTGGGAATGAAATTCGTGGTTTCAGATTTTTCAGCAATAGAGGCAAGAGTGCTGTCCTGGTTTGCCGGAGAACAGTGGCGGCTTGACGTGTTCAAGTCCGGCGGAGATATCTATTGTGCGTCCGCTTCGCAGATGTTCCGTGTCCCGGTAGAGAAGCACGGCGTCAACGGTCATCTGCGACAGAAAGGCAAAATTTCAGAACTGGCTCTCGGCTACGGTGGTTCGGTCGGCGCTCTGAAAGCTATGGGCGCATTGGAGATGGGACTGACGGAGGTCGAACTTCAGCCGCTTGTGGATATGTGGCGCAGTTCCAACCCGAATATAGTTCGGTTCTGGTGGGAAGTCGACCGCTGCGTGAAGGATACAATACGACAAAGGCTTCGCACAGACACACACGGAATCGAATTCGAATACCAATGTGGAATGCTGTTTATCACACTGCCGAGCGGCAGGCGGCTCTCATATGTCAAACCCCGTATCGGCGAGAATAAGTTCGGTGGCGAGTCCGTCACTTATGAGGGCGTTGGCGCAACGAAGAAATGGGAGCGCATTGAAAGCTACGGTCCTAAGTTCGTAGAGGATATCGTTCAGGCGGTCAGCCGGGATATTCTCTGCTATGCTATGCGGACGCTGCAGAATTATCGTATTTGCGGTCATGTCCATGATGAACTTATTATCGAGCGCCCGATAGATACGAATGTACCTGAAATCTGTGAGATGATGGGTAGAACTCCACCGTGGGCAGAGGGGCTTCCGCTCCGTGCTGATGGCTACGAAACGGATTTTTACAAGAAAGACTGACGAGGTAAAACCCATGAGTATAAACAAATTCAACAGCGAGGGTTATTACGACCCCACTGCTTATGCGGCTATGACGGTCGTAGAAAAAGAGGAAAAGGCGCTCCGAGCCTTCCGTCCCATCGTGTACATCTGCTCTCCTTATGCCGGAGCAGTGTCGGAGAACATCGAAAACGCTCGGAAATACAGCCGCTTTGCAGTGGATAATGGCTACATTCCCATCGCACCGCATTTGCTGTTTCCGCAGTTTCTCAACGATGACAACCCAAAGGAGCGTCAGCTAGGACTGTTTTTCGGCAATGCGCTTATGAGCAAGTGCTCCGAGGTGTGGGTGTTCGGCGAGCGCATCTCCGCCGGCATGGAAATTGAAATCCGCAGAGCCAAGTGGAAGAATTACCGCTTGCGCTACTTCACTGATACTTGCGAGGAGGTATAAATTATGTTCACCCTTTACAGCGCTGATTATATCAACGCACCAAGCAACTGCTCCTACCCTCACAAATTTGAGGTAACCGACACCAACAGCTTTGCAGATGCAGTCAGACACGACTATGTATGTGCAGAGTATATGAACCGTTACCGCAACGGCGATAACTTCCTCGGTTCGGACTGCCTTCCTGTGGACTGCGATAACGACCACTCCGAGAATCCTGCCGATTGGGTCACTCCCGCTGATGTCAGGGCGGCTTTTCCCAGCATTACCTTTGCCGTTCACTACAGCCGCTTTAATATGCGTGAGAAAAACAGCAAACCCGCTCGTCCCAAGTTCCACGTGCTGTTTCCAATTGAGTACATGACAGATGCTGCGGCATACAGTGAAATGAAAAAACTGGTCAACACCATTTTCCCGTATTTCGACACCAAGGCATTGGATGCTGCCCGCTTCTTCTTCGGGACAGCGAACCCTGAGGTCGAACTGTACTCCGGCAAAATGACCCTCAGCGAGTATCTGTCCGCAGAAGATTTTGACGCAGATATGTCCGGCGGTTCCTACGGGAGCACGCAGGTCATTCCCGAAGGCAGCCGTAATGCTACTATGTCCCGTTTTGCCGGTCGTGTCATCAAGAAATACGGTGACAGCGAAGAAGCATTCAACTGCTTTATGGAAGAAGCGGATAAATGCACTCCTCCGCTGGAACATCAGGAACTGATGATCATCTGGCGCAGCGCACAGAAGTTTTATTCCAAGATTCAGCAACAGGACGGATACGTCCCTCCCGAATTATACAACGATGAAAACTCCTACAAGCCGGACGATTTCTCCGATGTCGGACAGGCAGAGATATTGGCAAAGCACTTCTCCGGGGAGTTGCGCTATTCTCCGGCAACCCACTACATCCGTTACAACGGTCGGTACTGGCAGGAAACCGAACCCGGCGCACAGGCTGTTGCCCATGAACTGACTCGCCGTCAGATGAAAGAAGCATCTGCGGATATGCTTGCCGCTCTTACCACCCTCAAGGCTTGCGGTGCGCAGGATATTCTGGATAACAACAGCAAAGCAAAGGCCGAGGGCATGATGAGCGAGGAGCAGATGGAAGCCTACAAAGCAGTACTCGCAGCGAAAGCATATCAGTCCTATGTCATTCAGCGCCGTGCATCCAAAATCATCACTGCAACGCTGAAGGAGTCTCGCCCTATGCTTGAGATTACTCCGCAGGATCTGGACGCCAATCCTTACTTGCTCTGTACCCCGGATGCCACCTATGACCTCCGCCTTGGTATGGCAGGTGCAAGGGAGCATTCGCCGGAGGACTTCATCACCAAGACCACTACCGTTTCTCCCGGCGACCGGGGCAAACAGATATGGCTCGACTGTCTGGACACCATTTTCTGCGGTGACTGTGAACTCATCGACTATGTGCAGATGATTTGCGGTCTTGCCGCCGTTGGCAAGGTAGCGGTCGAAGCCCTCATTATCGCATACGGCTGCGGGCGCAACGGCAAGTCCACTTTCTGGAACTCTGTGTCCCGTGTCCTAGGTCTGTACAGCGGTAATATCTCTGCCGACACGCTAACCTTCGGATGCCGCCGCAATGTGAAGCCGGAAATGGCAGAGGTCAAGGGTAAGCGTCTGCTCATCGCAGCGGAAATGCAGGAGGGCGCTCGTCTGAACGATTCCACCGTCAAGCAGCTTTGTTCCACAGATGACATCTTTGCGGAGAAAAAGTACAAAGACCCCTTCAGCTTTTCTCCCAGCCACAGCCTGGTGCTGTACACCAATCTTCTCCCTCGCGTCAGTGCGTCCGATGACGGTACCTGGCGCCGCCTTATCGTTATTCCGTTCAATGCCATAATTGAGGGCAAGAGCGACATCAAGAATTACGGTGATTACCTGCATCAGAACGCAGCAGAGAGCATTCTCGCCTGGATTATTGAGGGCGCTAAAAAGGTCATTGACCTGGAATACAAATTTCCTGTTCCTGCCGTCGTGCAAAAAGCGATTGATGATTATCGCAATCAGAATGACTGGTTCGGCAACTTCCTAGCTGAAAAATGCGATGTGGGCGGCGGTTTGAAGGAAAGTTCCTCGGCACTGTATCAGGCATACCGCAACTACTGCCTTGACTGCAATGAGTATGTGCGTAACACCGCCGACTTCTATCTGGCATTGGAGAATGCAGGCTTTGAGCGTTTGGTGGTGAGCCGAAAGCGTTATTTTAAGGGACTATGCCTTAAGTCTGAGGACGAGGATTTTCTGAACTAACTACGGAAATGACAATGTGTATCAAGGTCATATATAAACGTTTTCTTAGGGTAAAAAATTGAAAAAATTGCATAAGAAAAAGTTTAGTAAAAGACATTGATACACCTTGCACTCAGTCCAAAAACAGTATGGAGAAACCATTATGAGAGAAAAAGCAATCGAGCAAAAATTAACACTGATGGTTAAAAAGCGGGGTGGCATCTGTCCGAAGTTCGTGTCTCCCGGATATGATGGGATGCCCGACCGAATCATTCTTCTGCCTGGCTGCCATTTTGCCTTTGTGGAGGTAAAGGCTCCTGGCGAGAAACCTCGCCCACTTCAGCTTTCACGGCACAGATTATTACGCAGACTTGGCTTTCCGGTTTATGTGCTGGATGCCGAGGAGCAGATTGGAGCGATACTTGATGAAATACAGTCCACATGATTATCAGCGGTATGCTGCCGAATTCATAATCACCCACCCCGTTGCGGCGCTTTTGCTGGATATGGGCTTAGGCAAAACGAGCATTACTCTGACGGCAATAAACGACCTGCTTTTCGACAGCTTTGAGATACATAAAGTTCTGGTGGTAGCGCCGCTGCGTGTGGCTCGTGATACTTGGGGCACTGAAATTGAAAAGTGGGAGCATTTGAAAAATCTACGTTACAGCGTGATTATCGGAACGGCTCAAGAGAGGATTTCAGCGCTTTGCATTCCCGCAGATATCTACATCATCAACCGCGAAAATATACAGTGGCTTGTAGAAGAAAGCGGACTGCCTTTCGACTTCGATATGGCGGTAATTGACGAACTAAGTTCATTCAAAAACCATCAGTCGAAGCGGTTCAGGGCTTTCATGAAAGTCAGGCCGAAGCTGAAACGGATAGTCGGGCTTACGGGTACTCCCGCGGGAAACGGTCTGATGGACTTATTCGCAGAATTCAAGCTGTTGGATATGGGAGAGCGGCTCGGCAGGCTTATTGGGCTGTACCGAAATACCTACTTTCAGCCGGACAAGCGTAATGGAATGGTGATTTACAGCTATAAGCCTCTGCCCAACGCCGAGCGGCAGATATATGACAAAATCTCGGATATCACAATTTCCATGAAAGCTGCTGACCACCTTAAAATGCCCGAACTCATAAGTTCGGAATACATGGTTCAGCTTTCCGAAAAGGAAAAGGAGAAATACGACCGTTTGAAGAAAGACCTCATTTTCTCCACTGAAGATAACGAAGTGACTGCGGCTAATGCTGCGTCCCTTTCAAATAAGCTGTCGCAGATGGCTAATGGAGCAGTTTATTCCGATGATGAAAGTGTGATTGAGATACACGACCGAAAGCTTGACGCTTTGGAAGATATAATCGAAAGCATGAACGGCAGACCGCTGCTTGTGGCATACTGGTTCAAGCACGATTTAGAGCGTATCCGAAAACGCTTTGAAATCCGAGAGATAAAGTCAAGCGCGGATATTTCCGACTGGAACAGCGGTAAAATCCCCGTAGCGCTTATCCACCCGGCAAGCGCAGGTCACGGATTGAACTTGCAGAGCGGCGGTTCGGCGCTTGTGTGGTTTGGGCTTACATGGAGCCTTGAATTGTATCAGCAGACAAATGCAAGACTCTGGCGGCAGGGTCAGACCGCAGATACAGTGGTCATTCAGTACATAATTGCAAAGGGCACTATTGACGAGCAGATCATGAAAGCCTTGAAAGCAAAGGACACAACGCAGGCGGCTCTTATCACCGCAGTGAAAGCAGAGGTACATAAATGAACCCATACAAGGAACTGGCAAATGCCATAATTATTCAGGCAGTCAAGGATTATCGTGATGCTGTGGAACGTCTGAGATATACACCGGATGACAAATCGGCGCAGCATGACAAAAGGAGTATTGAGAAATTCTTCCGTTCAAACTGGTTTTCAATTCTCTCGGACTTGAACGGTGAACTGCTTCTGAAAAAGCTCAAAGAGGAGGTCGCGGCATGACGGCAAAGGAATATCTCGGACAGGCATACAGAATAGATCAGCGTATCAACAGCAAGATGGAGCAGATAGCTTCATTGAATCTGCTTGCGCAGAAAGCGACAACGGTTTTCAGCGATATGCCCGGAAACTCCACAAGAAATATCCACCGTATGGAAGATGTTATAATCAAAATCGTGGATATGGAAAGCGAGATAAACGCAGACATTGACAGCCTGGTTGACCTGAAAAAAGAGATCGCCGGAGTGATTCGCGGCGTTTCAAATCTTGAATATCAGACGTTACTTGAACTGCGGTATCTGTGTTTCAAAACATGGGAGCAGATTGCCGTGCAGATGGGTTACGGCATAGATAACATCTACAAAATGCACCATAAAGCAATGCGAGAGATTGTTGTTCCTGAAACTTTACAGTAAAATCAACTGTTTTACAGTAGCCCCTTTGTGGTATGATATAATCAGCAAAAAAGAAAAGAGATGACCCACATGCCCAGACGACCACAGCGCCCTTGTTCTTACCCCGGCTGTCCCAACAGATGTGACGGACAGTACTGCGAGGAACACGCAAAGCAGATGAACCGCCGCTACAACAAATTGATCCGTCCTGCTGACAGCAACAAGAAATACGGCAGAGCTTGGCGAGAGATACGAAAACGGTACGTTGCGACTCACCCGCTGTGCGAGAAGTGTTTGAAAGAGGGTCGACTCACTCCTGTTGAGGAGGTACACCATATCGTTCCCGTATCGTGCGGCGGCAGTAATGATTTCAACAACCTGATGTCACTGTGTCAGTCATGCCACACGAAAATACACCACGATCTCGGCGACCGGTAGGGGCAGTCAAAATCTCCGGGTCCTATATCACGGACAGCGGCCCGGGGCTTCGTGCGCAAAAATCGGGGTTCAAACGGGGTATTAAACCATGAATATATTTTTGGACGGCGCGAACCGTCCTTTTTTCTTGTCCTGCGGAGGTGAAAAATCATGGCAAAGGACGGCACAAACAGAGGCGGCAGACGGGTACGCGCCGGAGATAAACCCGCTCCTGCCGCAGAGAAAAAGCAGAAAGGACTTCCGGTGAAAATCATAAGCAACGATATTCCTGCGCTCGATACAGCTGAGCTTGAAGCGGTCGACCTGCCGGAGGGAGCTGTTCTGAACGGCTCGGATATGCCGAAGCCAAGCGACTATCTCTCGGCTCGGCAGAAGAACGGTGTTCCGCTCGGCGCTGACAATATTTACAGAGAAACCTGGCTGTGGCTCAAACAGCGCAGCTGCGAGAACCTCGTAAACAAGCGGCTCATCGAAGCCTATGCGCAGGCATACGCAAGATACATTCAGTGCGAGGAGGCAATCAGCACTTACGGCTTGCTCGGCAAGCACCCGACCACGGGCGGCGTTATTGCTTCGCCGTTCGTGCAGATGTCGCAGCAGTTTCAGAAGAATGCAAATCTCATCTGGTACGAGATTTACGGAATAGTCAAGGAGAACTGCACCGAGCCTGTCGGTGATGATTTGAACGATTCAATGGAACGGCTCTTGCGTTCCAGGAAAGGATAACGCTATGTCAAAGGATACCATCGAGTTTTTCAGAGAACTTAAAGGCAACCGTCCGAATCTCACGGTGCAGCAATACCGAACGATCAAGGGACAGGCTGTTAAAGGAAATATTGCGGACGCTCGAAAGGGCTTGCATAAGGTCCTCAAAAGGAGGAACGTCAGATGAATACGACCAGTGAAATGCAGCTTGTCCCGATAGACAAGCTGATACCGTACGTCAACAATGCCCGAACGCACTCGCCGGAGCAGCTGAACAAGCTGCGTTCCTCGCTGCGGGAATTTGGTTTTATCAATCCCGTTATCATCGACAGGGATTTCAATGTTATTGCAGGTCACGGAAGAATTCTCGCTGCAAAGGCCGAGAACATCTCCGAAGTGCCTTGTGTGTTTGTAGATTATCTTACTCCTGCGCAGAAGAAAGCGTACATAATCGCAGACAACCGAATGGCTCTTGATGCAGGCTGGGACGAGGAAATGCTGAAAGTTGAAATCGAAGCCTTGCAGGCGGATGACTTCGACCTCGGTCTGACGGGTTTTGATGAAAAGGAACTTGCTGCGTTCTTTGATGATGACTCCGACACCAAAGACGATGATTTCGATGTTGATGGTGAATTGGAAAAACCTTGCACAACAAAAACGGGCGACCTCTGGCTACTCGGAAATCACAGACTTGTCTGCGGCGATAGCACCAAGCTGGAAACCTACGAACTCCTCATGAACGGAAAGCAGGCAAATCTTGTGGTTACCGACCCACCGTACAATGTGAATTATGAGGGTTCGGCGGGTAAAATCAAGAACGACAATCTTGAAAACGAAAAGTTCTACCAGTTTCTGCTTGACGCTTTCACCTGCATGGAGAAAGCAATGGCGAACGATGCAAGCATCTATGTTTTCCATGCAGATACAGAGGGCTTGAACTTCCGCAAGGCTTTTGCTGACGCAGGATTTTACCTTTCCGGAACGTGTATCTGGAAGAAGCAGTCGCTTGTTCTCGGTCGCTCGCCGTATCAGTGGCAGCATGAGCCGTGCCTGTTCGGCTGGAAGAAGAACGGCAAGCACCAGTGGTACTCCGACCGCAAGCAGACCACGATTTGGGAGTTTGACAAGCCGAAAAAGAACGGCGACCACCCGACTATGAAGCCTATTCCGCTTATTGCCTATCCGATAAAGAATTCAAGCATGAGCAACTGTATCGTGCTCGACCCGTTCGGCGGCTCGGGCAGTACGCTTATCGCTTGTGAGCAGGCGAACCGTATTTGCCACACCATTGAACTTGATGAAAAGTTCTGCGATGTTATCGTGAAACGGTATATTGAGCAAGTCGGCTCGGCAGACGGTGTGTTTGTGGTGCGGGACGGAAAGACGGTGGCTTATTCAGAACTGGAGGTTGTCGATGAAAAATGAACTCACGCTCGGCAGCCTTTTTGACGGCAGCGGTGGTTTCCCGCTCGGAGGAATGCTTGCGGGCATTACTCCACTGTGGGCTTCGGAAATCGAGCCGTTCGCTGTCCGGGTAACAACGAAAAGGCTGCCGCAGATGAAGCACTACGGAGATGTGTCCTCGCTGAACGGTGCGGAACTCCCGCCAGTGGATATAATCACATTCGGCAGCCCGTGTCAGGACATGAGCATTGCCGGAAAGCGAGGCGGTCTTGATGGTTCAAGGTCGAGCCTGTTCTATGAAGCTGTTCGGATAATAAAGGAAATGAGGTGCGCCACAAATGGAAGATACCCGAGATTTGCAGTCTGGGAAAATGTCCCCGGAGCGTTCTCGTCCAACAAGGGCGAGGATTTCAGAGCGGTCCTCGAAAGTTTATGCAGGGTCAAGGACGAAAGCGTTTCTGTTCCTCAATGTGAGAAATGGACAGCTGCCGGAGAGATACTGGCAGACGGCTTTTCTATCGCATGGCGAGTCCTCGATGCGCAATACTGGGGAGTTCCCCAGAGAAGAAAACGCATCTACCTTGTCACAGATTTTGACGGCGAATGCGCCGGAAAAGTATTATTTGAGTCCGAGGGCTTGTCGGGGTATTCTGCAGAGGGCTTCAAAGCGTGGCAAAGGGCTGCCAACGCTGCTGAAAGCGGCTCTGGAGCGGCAGGCGCAGCAGGATTTTGCACTGAGCACTCCGCAAAAGCCCGTGGGATAGGCTACGAGGAAGAAACCTCGCCTACGCTCCGTGCCGGAACAGTTCCGGCGGCTGTTTACGAAAATCACTCGCAGGACACACGCTACACCGAGCTGCGCGGCATTGCTCCAACGGTTTCTTCAACCTACGGAACAGGCGGGAATAATCAGCCGTTCGTGGTTGAAGATACACGTTGTTTTGATGTTCGTTTCACGTCTGACGGAACGAAAAACGCACGGCAGAACTGTTATGAAACAGACACTGCACGGACGATTGACACGGGAGGTAATTCTCCCGACTCAAACCAAGGCGGTGTGGCAGTCGTAGCCGTCCAGGGTTCAATGATAGGCAGAGCCGATAAAAATGGTCCGCAAGGCAGCGGTGTAAACGAGGATATATCATTCACGTTGAATGCCACCGACCGCCACGCAGTAGTATTTTCGCAGGACAGCTACACGAAGTACAGCGAAAACGATAAATGCGGCGCGCTTCGAGCCTGCGGCGGTATGTACGGAGGGGGTTCTGAAACCCTTGTGTACAGCACAAGCAAAAACTCCTATCACACCGAAGCCGAGGAAAACCTCGCAAACACTCTCGTAGCAAGTGATTACAAAGACCCGCCGACCGTGAATTCTCCGGAATACATAGTCCGCAGGCTAACCCCTACCGAGTGCGCCCGCTTGCAGGGATTTCCCGACTGGTGGTGCGCCGACCTAGGGACAGACAATCCGACAGAGGAAGAACTGCGTTTCTGGAAAGATGTGTTTGAAACTCACCGAAAAATCGTGGGCGGAGCAGTAAAGCCAAAGTCGGAAAAGCAGATTCGCGCATGGCTGAAAAATCCCCACAGCGACTCTGCCGAGTACAAACTGTGGGGAAATGGTGTTGCTCTTCCGTGTGTTTTCTTCGTGCTTTCGGGGATTGCGTGGGTCAGTTTTTGTCGGAATTAGCTGAACCGGGCTCATCACCGAGCACGATTTTTCCGTGCTTTTCTTCAAACTTTTCTATACACTCACGAATCAGAACGATAATCTGACCGTTTGCCGAGCGTGCTTCATAATCGGCGACATAATGCAGTTTGTCGAGCATTTCATCGTCAATTCTTATGGATAAACTCTTGATAGCCATAAAACTCCTCCTGTTTATATCCGATATGTGTTTATTTTAACATCATAATGTGCTATAATGTATGAAGTGAGTTCAAAGTGCGTTCATAATGCGTTTATAAGGAGGGGCAACATGAAAGTAGCTGTAATTGGTTCAAGAGGGCTGAGCGTGACTGATTTAGGCAGATATCTCCCCGAAAATACCACGGAAATCGTGTCCGGAGGTGCTAAAGGAGTGGATACCTCCGCAAGAGAATACGCTCTGTCGCACGGAATAAAGCTGACGGAGTTCCTGCTGGAATACACGAAATACGGCAGGAGCGCTCCGCTGAAACGGAACATCACGATAATCGGGTATTCGGATATAGTGCTTGCGTTCTGGGACGGAAAATCAAGTGGGACGAAGTTCGTCATTGACAACTGCCACAGGCTTGGTGTCGAGGTCAGGGTTTACGTTATGGACTAATAATTCAGCCGTACATTGTGCATTACGCAGAATGTGCGGCTTTCTGTTAATATCCCGTTGACTTATCTTTGTAATCGAGTAAAATGTGTAGTACCGAGCACAAAGGAGGTACGAACAATGACAATTTACTACAATGCGCAGGACAGAAAACCGCTTGTGAAAGCCATCAACGAGTTCACGGGAGCGGACGCAGTTTACATGAGAACACCAACATACGCTTACCGAATCGACTATTTCACGGTGAACCGCGAGGGCAACCTTGAATTTGACGACAGAGCCGACAGCGAGGAAATCGAGAACCTGCTTGAGTTCCTTGCAGAGCGTGGGTTCATCGCCGAGGTTGACGACACAAGCGCCACAGAGCAGCCGGAAATGACTGCCGAGGTAGTGCCTGCAGCCGCCGATAGCGCCGAACACAGCGAAACTGTGGGGGTTACGGTGGAAGTTCCACTTGAGGGTACAGCGGTCGGAAACCTCACCAAGCTGCTTGACGCGAAAGGAAGTCTTATTCGCAAGGCGCTGGCGGTGGAAGATATCCGAATCGAAGTTACCAACAGCGCGGTAAAATTCCCGTGGTTCGCAGAATGCGGCGCTGACGAATGCAAGGCTTATACACATTTCATTTCTGCGCTTTGCGAACTTGCAAAAAATGCAAAACGAGTAACTGCAAAGGAAAAAGACACAGGGAACGACAAATACGCATTCCGCTGTTTCCTCCTGCGGCTTGGGTTCATCGGCTCGGAATACAAAGTCGAGCGGAAGATACTGCTGAGAAATCTTACGGGTTCGTCAGCATTCAGAAACGGAGGTACTTCAAATGAAGTTTCCGAGTAAAGAACAGCTTGCAGAAATCCGAAACGAGTACCCTGTCGGCTGCCGTGTCGAGTTGATTTCAATGGACGACCCACAGGCTCCTCCGAAAGGCACGAGAGGAACTGTACGAGGGGTTGACGATATTGGAAATCTCATCGTTCGCTGGGACAATGGTAGCGGCTTAAATGTTGTCCTCGGTGTTGATGAGGTTCGGAAAATCGGTGGCTGATATACACAATTTCAGCGTGTGTATTTCGTTCAATATATTGTGGTAAAACCGCTTGCTATATACTGCTTTTAGAGTTAATATGTGTGTACCGCAAGGGAAATAAAGCAAACGGAGGATACAAAAATGAACGAGAAAACCACCAAGCAGATTGAAGAAATGATGAACCAGACCATAGGGGTCGAGGTTGAAATGAACAGCATAACAAGAGCCAAGGCGGCGCAGATTGCCGCAGACTTTTTCGGAACTCGCCGCCACGAGAACACCGCAGACCGCAACGGCTACTGCACCTACTCCGCATGGGACAGCGAGGGTCGCGAGTGGAAGTTTCAGAAGGACGTGAGCATTGCGGGACCCGACAGCGAGAAATGCGAAATGGTTACCCCGATTCTCACCTACAAAGATATTGAAACCTTGCAGGAGCTTATCCGCAGACTTCGGAAAGCGGGTGCAAAGAGCGACGCGACAAGGGGCTGCGGAGTACACATTCACATTGGCGCAAAAGGCCACACGGCGCAGACCTTGCGAAACCTCGCAAACATTATGGCAAGCCATGAAAGCCTCCTTGCAAGCGCGCTGAACCTCGACAGAAGCCGCATGAACCGCTACTGCCGCACGGTCAGCAAGGATTTCCTTGCGGAACTCAACCGCAAAAAGCCGAAAACAATGGCGGCGCTTGCAGACACCTGGTACGGCAGTCAGAATGCGGATTACGGCAGGTCGGCGCACTACAATGAAAGCAGATACCATATGCTGAACCTCCACGCAACCTTTACAAAGGGCACAATCGAGTTTCGGCTCTTCCAGTTTGACGCTCCCGCAAACGGCAAGCAGAACGGACTTCACGCAGGTCAGCTGAAAAGCTACATTCAGCTTTGCCTTGCGCTCAGCCAGCTTGCCAAGCAGGTCAAGACCGCAAGCGCAAATCCTCAGCAGACTGAAAACCCCAAGTACGCAATGCGGACTTGGTTACTGCGGCTCGGCTTCATCGGTGACGAGTTCAAGACCGCAAGGGAACTTTACACCAAGCGGCTCGAGGGTGACACCGCATTCCGCAACGGCAGGCCGCAGTAATCAGCTTCCTGCCCCCAATTCCCCCACTCGGGGGCTTTTGGTGGTAGAAAGGTGATTTCTGAAACTGAACCTTTCGGAAAGGAAAACACTATGAAACGTTATTACTTAGCCTACGGCAGCAACTTGAATGTTCGGCAAATGGCATGGCGGTGTCCTACGGCAAAGGCTGTGGGAACAGCAATCATCAAGGACTACGAACTGCTTTTCAAAGGCAGTAAAACGGGCGCTTACCTCACGATTGAGCCGAAATCGGGAGCGGAAGTTCCTGTCGCAGTCTGGTCGGTTGAACCTGCCGATGAGGAACGACTTGATGTGTACGAGGGTTATCCGACATTCTACTACAAGACTGAACTCGACTTGTCCGTGAGATATTTCTCGGGGAAAACGGCGATCAGAACGGCTTCCGTGTACATCATGCACGAAGAGCGACCGCTAGGTCTGCCGAGCGGTTCGTATGTTCGGACTTGCCTTGAGGGTTACAGTAACTTCGGTTTTGACGAGAGCATTCTTCTCGCCGCATTGGAGAACAGCAGAAAGGGGCAAATATGAAAGCAAACAACAATTCAAATCTTCGCACCTGTCCGCTCTGTGGGGCGCGGTACGGCGGGGTTCATGCTCTTTCGAGAAAGTACCCCAACACCTATATCTGCCCGGATTGCGGCGCACGGGAGGCCTTAGAAAGCATTGGTGTTTCCGCTGACGAGCAAGAGAAAATTCTCGGCATTATCCATCAGAATACACACAATTCTGACCGCTGATATTTGTGTACATTATTATCCAAAAACCGCTTGATATAATGCGGCTTTAGAGTTAATATACAGTCACCGAAAGGAAAATACACAAATACGGAGGAAAAGGATATGTGGAAACAGGGTACGATTGGAGTTAAGGACAGCAACGGCAGAATGGTTTCGGTTACTTTCTGGGTAAAACAGTACGAAGAGCCTAGCGAGGAATACGGAATCAGCGGCGGCAGAATTTCCAAGCTGATGTTAAAGCAGGACGGCAGGGTCGTTTACAACTACGACCGTGGCGAGGATATTGAGCCGCTGACCCGCGAAGCCGAAATGGCGCTTGCGATTCTGATTCACGAATACAACTAAACACTTGCGAAAGCCGCCCGCGGTCGGTTTTCCTCGTTATGGGGGTGATAATATAAGAAAGCTGAAAAAGTACAAGCCGACAAAATTCAAGCTGAAATCTTCGGTGTATGATAAGTCAGCCGCCGATTATGCGGTAATGTTCATCGAAAATTTGTGCCACACCAAAGGCACATGGACCGGAAAGCCATTCGAGCTTATAGACTGGCAGGAGCAGATAATTCGCGACCTGTTCGGAACGCTGAAATCGAACGGCTACCGGCAGTTCAATACTGCATACATTGAGATACCGAAGAAGCAGGGCAAGTCCGAGCTTTCCGCCGCTGTTGCGCTGCTCCTTACCTGCGGCGATGGAGAGGAACGAGCCGAGGTTTACGGCTGCGCCGCTGACAGACAGCAGGCGGCTATCGTGTTTGATGTCGCAGCAGATATGGTGCGAATGTGTCCAGCGCTGTCAAAGAGAGTGAAGATTTTAGCGTCACAGAAGCGGCTTATATACACACCGACCAACTCGTTCTATCAGGTGCTTTCGGCTGAAGCGTACAGCAAGCACGGTTTCAATATCCACGGCGTTGTTTTTGACGAGCTGCACACTCAGCCGAACCGCAAGCTGTTTGATGTAATGACGAAAGGCTCCGGTGACGCTCGAATGCAGCCGCTGTATTTTTTAATCACTACTGCCGGAACTGATACTCACAGCATTTGCTACGAAACGCATCAGAAAGCCAAAGATATAATCGAGGGTCGGAAAATCGACCCCACTTTTTATCCCGTGATTTACGGCGCAGATGAATCCGATGACTGGACAGACCCGAAAGTGTGGAAAAAGGCAAATCCGAGCCTTGACATTACGGTCGGAATAGATAAGGTCAAAGCCGCCTGCGAATCGGCAAAGCAAAACCCCGGCGAGGAGAACGCTTTCCGACAGCTTCGTCTGAACCAGTGGGTAAAGCAGGCGGTTCGTTGGATGCCGATGGAGAAATGGGACAAGTGCGCATTCGCGGTTGATGAGGACGAACTTGAGGGTAGAATTTGCTACGGCGGTCTTGACCTTTCATCTACTACGGATATAACGGCTTTTGTGCTTGTGTTCCCTCCGCTTGATGAAGAAGATAAATACATTATCTTGCCGTACTTCTGGATTCCAGAGGATAATCTGACCCTGCGTGTAAACCGCGACAACGTTCCATATGATGTATGGGAGCGACAGGGTTTCTTGCAGACCACCGAGGGAAACGTGGTTCACTATGGTTTTATCGAGCAGTTCATAGAACGGCTCGGTGAACGCTTCAATATTCGTGAGATTGCGTTTGACCGTTGGGGCGCTGTGCAAATGGTGCAGAACCTTGAGGGAATGGGATTCACGGTAGTTCCGTTCGGGCAGGGGTTCAAGGATATGAGTCCTCCCACAAAGGAACTGATGAAACTGGTTCTTGAACAGAAGATAGCCCACGGCGGTCACCCGGTTCTGCGGTGGAACATGGACAATATCTACATCCGCACCGACCCTGCCGGAAACATCAAGGCAGATAAGGAGAAGTCAACCGAGAAGATTGACGGCGCTGTGGCGACTATTATGGCGCTTGACAGGGCTATCCGTTGTGGGAATGACCATGGGGCGAGTGTGTACGATGACAGAGGGCTATTGTTTATATAAATATATAAGGGTGGCAAAAACCACCCTTATTGAAAGTCATATCGGTTTGAGCATCGTTGAGAGGCTTGATAAGATCTATCAAGAATATTATATGCGTTTCTCGCTATTATATGAACGTTTTTTATAAATGATTTGTCCAGTCCACAGGGAAATGTAAATCGGCTGCCGTAACAACGTTCGCATATTTGTTAAGTAATGATTTAAAATCATTAACAAAATCATTCCACATATCATCAGTTGGACGAAGATATTTCATCCCAAGCATTATGTAATAAATACCCTTGAAATTAGGGGCTGGTGATATCACATCGTTTTTTAGCAATTTGGGTAAAGTTGTAAAGGCTCTGTTATATATTCTGCCATTATGTGCACATACATTACGTATAGCACAAGCAGCTTTTACCCAGGATGTTAGCATTTCATGACTAGGAACAACCGCATTATTGTTTGATTGGTATGTATAGTATTGAGCCAGTTTGTTGTATGCAGTGTTTGCTCCCGCCGATAAATTCATAAGGACTTTGGATAGTGAGCCGAATGACATTATTTCTACTGAGGACCAAACAGGTATTAATCCATGGTGATTTGCAAAGTTGTGCTTTATAAACACATCGTTAGATCTTGCTATTTCATTTGCAATAGTGCTTTGGTTTTTCCAGTACTTTTCTTTGTCCTTGAAAATTGAAGGGTCGCTTAATATTAATGGATCATTATATATTGATAGTGCATCAACGGTTCTAGTTCGTAAAGCTATTTCAATTTTGGATAAAAAACTGAATATCAAACGCGAAAACTCTGAATCAAAATTGTACAAATCAACAATATCCGTAAAATTGGTATTAGCTTGAAATTGTTTCGTGCTGTTATTATACTTATGAAACCAATATCCCTTTAGCCTATAATATCCTATGGTAGTTAAAGCTTCTTCAGGATTAGGGACATCTAAAGTCATTCCAGCGTCACTTAATTTTTTTACCAACTGATTAATATTGGATATGGATTTTGGATATTGAGTCACAATACATCATCCTTTTGTTAAAAAAAGTCCCGCCGGGTTGCGCATCCTTATCAAAGATAAGTCTAAGCGTGGCGGGTTCTGTCATTTGTTATTATATCATAAAAGAACAGAATTGTCAACTACCTATTGTGGTTTTTACTCAAGAAAATCTAAATTATTTTGCGAGGAGTGAATATACATGAAGATTTTCAGCAGCTTATTTCATTCCAGGGACAAGCCCCAAAACAGCACGGCAGGCGGCGCATATCGCTTTTACATGGGAATCTCCACCGCAGGAAAGAACGTAACCGAGCGTTCCGCAATGCAGATGACTGCGGTGTATTCCTGCGTTCGTGTGCTGTCAGAAGCTGTGGCAGGGCTGTCGTTGCACGTTTACAAATACCGTTCAGACGGACTGGGGGCAGCTTCTGCCGGAAAGGAGAAAGCCGTATCGCATTCGCTTTACAGCTTGCTGCACGATGAACCGAACCCCGAAATGACCTCGTTTGTTTTTCGTGAAACGCTCATGACGCACCTGCTCTTGTGGGGCAACGCTTACGCGCAAATTATCCGCAACGGCAAAGGCGAGGTCGTTGCTCTCTATCCGCTTATGCCGAACAGAATGACCGTTGACCGTGATTCAAGCGGCAGGCTGTATTATAAATACTACCGAGGTTCTGATGAAGCAATACGCAGTAAGGAATACGAAGTAATTCTCTCACCTTACGATGTCCTGCATATTCCAGGGCTTGGCTTTGATGGGCTTGTGGGTTACTCGCCTATCGCAATGGCGAAGAACGCTATCGGGCTTGCGATTGCAACCGAGGAGTTCGGTGCTAAGTTCTTTGCGAACGGCGCTGCTCCGAGTGGTGTGCTTGAACACCCCGGAACGCTGAAGAACCCGGATAAAGTACGCGAAAGCTGGAACGCAACATTCGGCGGTTCACACAACGCAAACAAAGTAGCTGTGCTTGAAGAGGGCATGAAATACTCTCCCATCAGCATTTCACCTGAGCAGGCGCAATTCCTCGAAACCCGAAAGTTTCAGATAAACGAAATTGCTCGAATTTTCAGAGTTCCACCGCACATGGTTGGCGACCTTGAAAAGTCGAGCTTTTCTAATATCGAGCAGCAGTCGCTGGAGTTCGTGAAATACACCCTTGAACCGTGGCTTGTTCGGTGGGAACAAAGTATGGTGCGTTCGCTGCTCACTCCGAGCGAGAAACGGGAGTATTTCATCAAGTTCAATGTTGACGGTCTGCTGCGCGGCGACTACGCAAGCCGCATGAGTGGTTACGCTACTGCCCGTCAGAACGGCTGGCTGTCTGCAAACGACATTCGGGAACTTGAAAACCTCGACCGTATCCCTGCCGAGGACGGCGGCGACCTTTACCTCATAAACGGCAACATGACAAAACTTGCTGACGCGGGTATTTTCGCGGCGGCAAGTGGAAAGGAGAATACTGATGAAGAAGTTTTGGAAATGGACGAACAGGACGGCGAAGAACGAGGAAACGCAGGAGCCGACCCCGGAGCGAACTCTGTTCCTCAACGGCACTATCGCCGATGAAAGTTGGTTCGATGATGATGTTACTCCGCAGCTTTTCAAGGATGAACTGCTGTCCGGCAGCGGCGACATTACCGTGTGGATAAACTCTCCCGGAGGCGACTGCGTGGCTGCGGCGCAAATCTACAATATGCTGATGGACTACAAGGGCAACGTCACCGTGAAGATTGACGGTATCGCCGCGAGTGCCGCAAGCGTTATCGCGATGGCGGGAAACAAGGTGCTGATGTCCCCTGTTTCAATGCTGATGATACACAACCCTATGACGGTAGCTATGGGCGATTCAGCCGAAATGCAGAAAGCAATCGAAATGCTGTCCGAGGTCAAGGAAAGCATTATGAACGCTTACGAAATCAAAACGAGAATGAGCCGTGCGAAAATTTCGCACCTTATGGACGCAGAAACCTGGATGAACGCTAATAAGGCGGTGGAACTCGGCTTTGCGGACGATATTCTGCACCGTGATGAACCTATGGAAGAACAGCCTGCGAACGCTCTGATGTATTCCGAAGCGCAGGTTGTAAATTCCCTTATGGGCAGGATTGCGGAGAAATGCCGCATAGCCCCGAAAACCGAAAACAAAACCAAAGCCGAGGATTTATTTACTCGGCTTGATTTAATCAAAAACTGGCAGTAACAGGAGGTAAACACACATGACTATTATGGAACTGCGCGAAAAGCGCAACAAAGCATGGGAGGCCGCAAAGGCTTTCGTAGAAACCAAGCGCGATAAGGACGGACTTCTGTCCGCAGATGACGCGGCTTCTTATGCCGAAATGGAGCAGAAAATCAAGGACTACGGCGCTGAAATCGAGCGCATGGAGCAGATGGCGGCAATGGACGCTCAGCTTTCAAAGCCTACCTCAACTCCTCTCACCGGAAAGCCCATGAACGGCGCAGACAAGCCAAAGACAGGCAGAGCAAGCGATGAGTACAAGGCGGCAATGCTGAACGCTCTGCGCACGAATTTCCGTCAGATTTCAGATGTCCTGTCCGAGGGAATTGACACAAACGGCGGTTATCTCGTTCCCGAGGAGTACGACAGCCGTCTGATTGACGCTCTTTCCGAGGAGAATATCATCAGAAAGCTGGGTCACACCATCACCACCAGCGGCGAGCACAAAATCAATATTGCCGCGACAAAGCCTGCTGCGGCGTGGATCGATGAGGGCGGCGCGCTTTCTTTCGGGGACGCTGCTTTCTCGCAGATTAACCTTGACGCGCACAAGCTGCACGTTGCGGTTAAGGTCACCGAGGAGCTGCTCTACGACAACGCTTTCGGGCTTGAAAATTACATCATCGACCAGTTCGCAAAGGCGCTTTCCAATGCGGAAGAGGACGCTTTCCTCAACGGCGATGGCAAGGGAAAACCTCTCGGAATTTTCGCTGAAACAGGCGGCGGTGAGGTCGCAATCACCACTACAAGTGCGACTGCAATAACCGCTGACGAGGTCATTAACCTTGCGTACTCTCTCAAGCGTCCCTACCGCAAGAATGCGAAGTTCATCATGAACGACCAGACTGTCGCGGCGCTCCGCAAGCTGAAAGACAACAACGGCTCATATCTGTGGCAGCCCTCGCTCCAGGCGGGAGAACCCGACAGACTGTTCGGGTATGAGGTATACACTTCTCCCTATGTTCCTACGATTGGCGCGGGTAAGCCTGTGATTGCCTTTGGTGATTTCAGCTACTACAACATAGGCGACCGTGGAACACGTTCCTTTGCGGAACTCAAGGAACTGTACGCAGGCAACGGCATGGTCGGCTTTGTCGCAAAGGAGCGTGTGGACGGCAAACTGATTCTTCCCGAAGCCGTGCAGATTCTCAAAATGAAAGGTTCGGGTTCGTGATGAATGAACTGCTGACCAAAGTTAAGCAGAATCTCATACTGGAACACTCGGCGGACGATGAACTTCTGAAAAGCTACATCTTCGCCGCTGTTTCGTATGCCGAAAGCTATCAGCATTTGCCCGAGAATTTCTATTCTGAAAATGCAATGTCGCCCACTACCGAACAGGCTGTAATTATGCTTGCAAGCCACTTTTACGAAAGCCGTGACGGTTCAACGGGTGGCTTTTTCGGGGATAATGTTCAAGCCGCAAAACAGGTGTGGGATACGGTGAATATGCTGCTGCGGCTGGACAGGCGGTGGAAAGTATGAGTTTCGGTAAAATGAACACGCAGATACAGATAACGCAGAAGCGGGTCACGCTCGATGACGAGGGTTTTCAGACGGAATCCGATGTTATTGTAGCAGAGGTCAGAGCCTATCGGGAGGGTCGGCACGGCAGCGAGAAATGGGCTAACCGTGCCGCATTTTCCGGAGCAACCGACCTGTTCCGTTTCAGAACAATCCCTGGTCTGATGGTTACAACAAATATGCGGCTGTTATGCGATGGTTCTGTATTTGAGATAACCTCTGTCGAAGATGTGAAAGGCAGAGGAATGTATATTGAAGCGCTTGCAAAGGAGGTGCAGCCGAGTGGCTAAAGCAGATGTTAAAATGCACGATGAATTTCTTGCGAGGATTTCCCGGCTTGGAGCGCAGACCAACAGCATTGCTGAAAATGTTTTGCAGGCAGGCGGCGAGGTTGCTCTCGCAAAGGTCAAAAGCAATCTGAAATCCGTTGTAGGTTCGGAAACGAAAAGCAAATCCCGTTCCACAGGAGAACTTGAACGTTCGCTCGGCTTATCTCCCGTTATGGTTGATAAAAACGGCAATCACGACATTAAGGTGGGCTTTTCCGAGCCGAGAACGGACGGCGGCAGTAACGCTAAAATCGCAAATATTCTCGAATACGGGACAAGCAGTCAGTCCGCTAAGCCCTTTCTGAAACCCGCAAAATCCGCTGTGAAAAATCAGTGCGTGGACGCTATGAAATCCGCTTTTGAAAAGGAGGTCGAGGGGTTGTGAGTCTGCTTTCGGAACTCTCTGCGATAGCTAAAAAGCTGAAAATTCCTGCGCAGACTGCCGTGTATTCGGGAAAAGCTCCCGATGAATATCTGGTGTTCACTCCGCTGTACGACAGCTTTGAACTCCATGCTGACAATGCGCCTAACGCAGAGGTGCAGGAGGTTCGCATTTCCCTGTTCAGCAAGAGCAATTACAATCGCGCTGAAAGCCGTCTTGTAAAGGCGCTGCTTAGCGCTGATATTACCATAACCGCCCGGAAATATGTCGGTCACGAGGACGACACGGGCTATCATCACTATGCCGTTGACACGGCGAAAAATTACGAAATGGAGGAGATATAATGGCAACAATAGGTCTTGACAAGCTGTTTTACGCTGAAATAACCGAGGACAGCGACGGCGGAGAAACCTACGGAACTCCCGCTTCGCTTGCGAAAGCTATCTCGGCTGACCTCTCCGTAGAACTTGCCGAAGCCACTCTGTATGCCGATGACGGCGCTTCCGAAATCGTCAAGGAGTTCAAAAGCGGTACGCTCTCCCTCGGCATTGACGATATAGGCAACGAAGCCGCGTCAATTCTGACGGGAGCGACTATTGACAGCAACAACGTGGTCATTTCAACCAGCGAGGACGGCGGCAAGCCCGTGGCTATCGGTTTCAGAGCGAAGAAATCCAACGGAAAGTACCGCTACTTCTGGCTTTACCGTGTGAAGTTCGGAATTCCGTCAACCTCGCTTGCCACAAAGGGCGACAGTATCACGTTTTCCACACCGACTATCGAGGGTACGGTCTTACGCAGAAACAAGCCGGACGCAAACGGAAAACACCCGTGGAAAGCCGAAGCTACCGAGGGCGAGAAGAACGTTCCGGACAGCGTAATCACGGGTTGGTACAAGTCTGTGTATGAACCAACATTCACGGCAAAGCCTGCTGAAACAGGCAAGTAACGGAGGTATGAGCGATGACGAATGAACGCAGTTCTTTAATTACAATCGGCGGCGAACAGCATGAGATGATTCTCACCACCAGGGCGACAAAGGCTATTTCGGCAAGGTACGGCGGCTTGGACAATCTCGGCGACAAGCTGATGAAGTCCGAGAATATGGAGATGGCTCTGGACGAGATAATCTGGCTGATTACTCTGCTTTGCAATCAGAGCATTGAAATCTATAATCTCAGAAACAGCGAGAAAAAGCCACTTCTCACCGAGGAAACTGTGGAACTTCTCACTTCTCCGGGCGAGCTTGCCGAATACAAGGACGCTATCACCGAAGCTATGCTGAAAGGCACGAAGCGGAATATCGAAAGTGAAGATACCTCAAAAAACGCAGTAACAGCCGAGTGAACGACGCAGAACTATTCACCCGGCTGTTCTATTACGGAACAGCGCAGCTGCACCTATTTTCGGAAGAGGTGTGGCTTATGCCGTTCGGCTTTCTGATGGATCTGTGGGAGTGTCATAAGTAGTTTATGGGTATCTCCAAACCCAAGCATGAAGCGGATATTGATGAGGTTGTGCCGATGGGGATATAGAAAAACAGCCCCGCTATAACAGCAGGGCTGAAATGCTATTCGCTTTCGGTTAATCTGCTGATAAAGTCAGCAGGTGAATAAACAGGAATTTCGGCTGCGGTGTAATCCCTGAGATTTCTTGTTATGATGCAGTCTGCGCCTATTCGTTTTGCAGTTTCAATCATTACTGCATCTTCAAAATCCTTGGTTTCTGCACCGAGTGCAATCTGGCAGTCAACCGCAAATGTATCGGCAATATCAAAGAGCACAAACAGTTTATGTATGCATTCTTTGGTAAGAGCGTCATTGTGCAGACTTCTGCGTAGAATATAGAAAATATCCGTTATGGACTTGGCGGTCAATACTCCGCAGAACTGTCGGTTGGAAACTGCAAGAAACAATTTCTGCGCGTCTGCCGAAAAAGGTTCACGATTCTGAAGAGCGTCAATTATAACACAGGTGTCTATAACGGCGGTCATATGTTATCCAGCCTTTCATCGCGGGCTTCTTCAACAGTAACATCAGCGGGAATTACTCCAAACAGTGACCTTGCCATTTCAACCCTGTCGGCATTCGGATTGGTGAGCTTTGCGATCACCTTTCCGTTTTTGGTAATAAACACATCTTCTGTTTCGGCGAGCATAAGGTATTTGCCTAAGTTCATTTTAAGTTCGGTTGCTGTAATTGACATAAAAACGCACCTCCTGCTTTCAATAGTATGTGGTGTTCTGATTACATTATACATCATTCGTTCGATTTTGTCAATTGTTTCGTTCGATTTTTGTGAGGGAATATTGAATTTTTATTGTTTTTTAAAAGTGGTTGAAAAAAGTCGAGGTGCGTGGTATAATGTATTGTAAAGAGGAGATTATCTGCTCGATAAACCTGTTACTGTTTGTCAAGCCCTTTTTTGAAAAAAGAAAAATTTTTTCGACAAATAAAAAGGCATAACAACAAAGCCGAAAAAGATAGATTTTTTCAGCTTGATAAAAGTATAGTAAGGATTATGAAATCAGCAGTAGGTCTCCATTACCCTTGCGTAATAAATTCGCAGGAATTTGTTAAGTCCTGCAATCTTGGCAACACGCTTAGGTTTGCCCTCGGTTTCTTTTTTGATGATAAAATCATATACCGCAGAATCCTCAGTGGGCTTTACAACCTTAAGGCTGTGCATAATCTCATACCCAATTTTTCGCAGAGTGGAAGAACCGCGCTTTGAGATATTGCGTTTAGTACCGATAAACTTGCCCGATTCATAAGGCGGAGCGTCAATGCCTGCAAAGGCCACAAGAGCGCTGCCGTTATGGAAACGTCTGACATCGCCGATTTCGGCAATTAAGCGGACAGAAAGAACATCTCCAACGCCTTTCATATTCCTAACCACAGAATATTCTGGTAAAGTACTTGCAATTTCCTGCATTTGTGATATAATTAAGGACAAGGTGATTTCGGCGTCTCTTACCGCTTTCACCGCCTGCAGTACCAGCATTTTAGTGGATGGGGTACCGGATTTAAGGGTTGGGATATTGTTCTTCGAAAGCTGATATATTGCTATCGCTTGACTTTCGCTGCAACGGTATCCCTTCTTCTTTGCCCACTTACCATAATCCTCAATAAACCGCTTTTCGCTCATCTTTTTGATATTGTCATAGTGCCAGTACTTCTCCACAAAGTCGCAAAGCTTGTCCTTTGTGCTGTATGCAGGAACGGTGCCTTGCAGTATGGTTTTAATTCCGGGCATAACACCGTCAAGAAGATTAGCAAGCTGGATTTTGCAGTTTACCTTTAGCCGAACATACCGGTCGTATTGTCTGCCGAGCAGCTTCAGTTCTGCGTAAATCTCATCGGGCGGATAATATGCCGTCATAGAAAACCAATGATCAATGCCGTAGCTTGCGATACGGATAGAATCAATTTTATCGGTTTTCGCTTTTCTTAAAGCTGCTGCACAGTATTTTTTCATTATGTAAGGGTTTACAACAACGGTAAAAATACCTGCCGAGAGCAGCTTGGTAACAACAACCTGATGATAGCCGCCGGTTGCTTCAAGCACGACTTTGACATCTTCATCGAATGATTGGATACGCTCTATTAGAGCGTTCAACGCTTGTTCTGTGTGGTCAATACTGTGCGGAGCTTCCACGACGTCACCATAGGGTCGAACAAACCGTACTTTTGTCTTTTGAGATGTCAATACCAACACTGATCATAGAGTATCCTCCTTAGAAGTAATTTTGAAAGGTAGAACCACTTACTCTTATTGACACTCATTTTGGCTCGTTACGCGAAGGCTATGCTTCAACCTGTTTACTCGAATGCATACAATAAGAGGCGGTCGACAGTTTATCGAGCGGATGCGTTAATCCAATCGGAATTGCGCCGGACCTTTCCTTCTTATTGTATAAAAATAAGAGCAGTTTTGCAATGCTTTCACATTGGGTTACTACTCTTATATTGTACCAAAT
>OGUO01000343.1_pt1 | contig 35209 bp, 27 predicted proteins | sample 1553641 | NCBI WGS metagenome assembly OGUO01 (sample SAMEA2579980, study PRJEB22360) | human gut metagenome | biome: human gut; feature: human-associated habitat; material: faeces | place: Denmark | collected 2008/2010 | reverse complement strand
CCATGTCATGTAAATCTCATTCAGGGCAGCGTTCTGATTGGTACTTTCAATCTGAAACACCATCCTCATTTCTGCTTCTGTCAGTTTCATTGCCAGCCTCCTTCAAAAATGGGTATAAAAAAACGCCATAGGTTTTTTGAGCCTACGGCGTTTCTTGCGATATTCACAATTCCAAACTTTCCAGCCACTCGTCAAAAGATTTCTTGGAAACGCGGATTGCATTTCCTATGCGGACGATCCTGAACTCCTCCTGCTTGACGAGCTGATATGCGGTTGTGCGGCCGATGTTGAGCATGGCCGCAATCTGTTCCACGGTATATGTGCGCGGTTCCGGCAGTGACTTTTTCTCTTTCTTGTCCATAGTAACCTCCATGTATTTGCCTTGTCATTTTGACTAAGGGAGTGGAGAATGGCAGTAGCAATCGGCTTTGGCTGGGTGTCCTCTTGCTAAGAATTTGCTAATAGGACCACCCAACGGACACATAAAACTGCGTCAGAATAGGTGTTTTGCACCATAAAGTTCGTTTACTACAAGTCATTCTGCGTAAGGGATGATATTGGAAGTTACATCCGAACCGTGTATCACATGGTAAGCCATACTCCTAAGCGATAGGTCGGGTGTTCGAATCACCTCGGGAACGCCAAAACAATGCCGTAAACCGTTTTCTCACGGTTTACGGCATTGTTTATAACGCAAACAAAACGCGCAGTTATTCCAATCAGTACCACGCGATGCTTTCTTCATATGGAATGCAAGCGTATTCTTTGTCTTCCGAAGAAAAAACAAAGCATATTCGATGATCGTTCGCTACTTGCACGCCAACCGGTGAAGTCAGCATTTCCGGCGCCGCGCAAGGTTCACCGTCGGAAAGCCATTCTCCATTCAGACTTTTTTCAGAAAACAGAACATCCGCAGGTACTTGCTCGCCTGTCTGCAAATCATACACAACCAGCGTTCTGTTGCTGATTACGCCGTCTCCGTATCCGATAAAAGCGCCGTATTGCGTTTGCGCATAACACGAAATTGCAACATAGCGATCACCCCAAAATACCGGCTCGGCAATGATCTTCAGATTGCAGTTTTCGACAGTTTGATTCAACGCAATCTCAGCGGCGATGTATGTACTTTTCATAAACGCATAGTATGCCTTGTTAATCGCCTCAGCCCCGGGGTATCCTTTGATTTCATACCATCTGTATTGCTCGGTATAGCGGTTGGGTTCTGTATCATCGGAAAAAGATTCTTCCCGCAGCGCAACATTCTCGTGACCCCAGTATGCACGTCTCTGCATCTGATTCTTATCAAGATAATGTTCCATGTCATACGCCTCTGCAAGAAGACACCCTTCCAGCTCGCCAACCGATACGGCTACTTCGTATGTGCAGCCATTGTTATCAAAATAGCTGTTTTCGCCATCGTTAAAGTATAGATTCAAATGGAGGGATTGACGAGACGCTTTTTCTCCCCATATATTTGAACAATCTAAAGAAAACTGCTTGAAGTCCGCTTCAATGCCTTCAAAAGGATAGATTGTCTCCGTATTCTCACCGAAGGCGCTCACATAGTCTATGCGCCTCTGCACAGCAGCATTGAGCGCTTGAATAAAGTCGGATTGATATATAAACAAATCCGATAAAGACAAACGCTTTCCCGTGTCTATATCCCATATTGCCCCATAAGTATATGTAGGTGCATATGCAGTTCCTCGGGTGACCTTGACGGAAAGGTATCCATTCACCTGCGTAAATGAAAAGCCAATGGGCACTGTAGGAATCTCCTCCTGCGAATTGAAATCCGCCGTTGAAATCATTTCAACCATATTGCAGACGGCATCCAGGAGATACGCTTCAACTTCGGCATCCAACGCAGGATTTCCGGTGACGGGACGGCGCGTATCAAATGCATACCGACGCCCATGCAAAGTATATCCATCTGCATACGGTATGCAAAGAGAATCTGTCAAAACATTGGTTTGATAGTACCATGCGGATTTCCTGTATTCACGCTTGCCGGTTCCGGTCTGCACATACAAATTCAAATTCCGAATGGTTACATCTATGCCCGCTGTCGGATCCAGCGGCGCAAAATACCCGGTATCTGCAATCGCCCGTTGTCCCTCGTCTGTAAGAATATACTCTATAAGCAGCCTGGCGGGAGAATCTTGCGGTTCATCCGCACGAATGACAGCATAGTTATAGCCGGTACAGGGGTAGCTTCCATCCGCAATCGCAGCGGCGCTCGGTGCGACTTCATTCACCTTGAGAATTTTAACACCGCCGTCAGCATCGTACATACCACCTACATAGGAATACACGGAATAGCCAATGCTCCCGCCTGCCCCGTCATACCCGGCGATTGCATCAACAAGCGTATCCATGCTTCCCGGCCGCAGTGCGGTCGGCGCCTGCATCAGCGGTATTTCTCCCATGAATGCGGACATGTAATTTTGGCTGCCGGAATCCATATTCCGCTGATACGGAATGATGGGTTCATCATTCCCGCCGACTTCGCTCCAGTTCGTAATTTTTCCGGCATAGATCATTTTGATTTGTTCTGCCGTCAGACTATCCACCGGGTTCTCTTTACTGACCAGAAAGACAAAGCCTTCTCTTGCAATCGGCGTTTGTTCAATCGCAATACCTGCTGTCTCCGCCTGTTGATACTGCACATCGGACAGCAGATGGCAAAAGACGAGTTCGCAGTTTCCGCTCAGCAGATTTGAGAAAGCGGTATGCGAAGTACTATGTGAGACCTGTGCTTGCGCTTCGTCCATGGAAATATCGAACAAACCGGCTCGAATCGCGGCATCCAACGGAATCGCAGAAGTAGAACCGTCGGTAATCGGCATATCCTCGCGCAGCATTTGCTTTAATTGGGTTATCCGCTGATTGGTTGGATCCGCGTCACCGCGCCGGGCATTCGATGTTATACCTTGGCTTTCCACAACCGCAGAAGAAAACTGACAGCCGCCGAAAGAGAGGACAACCATAATTACAACGATGTAAAACAAAATCTTTCTTTGCAGTTGCATAAGTACCACCAAATCACTCATTTATTCGGCGCGGCTGTAAATCTGACTGTTTTTTTGCAGATATTCATCCATCGTTATCTTGGATGGATTCATGCGCATCGTATTGCACCAAAGTGCAAATTCGTGTTCCAGGTCCACCGCATCGGATACCGTTTCTTTCTTTTGGGGAAGATAATCAATTTTCCCGTCGTCCAGCGCAATGGTGCCTGTTTCTCTGAAAAGCTCATCTTTTGATACGCAATATTCAAGGATGCCGCCGACGGCTTGGATATTATCATACTTTTCCGGAATGCGCTCGTAGCAAATGCGGTCTTCTTCTTTATAAAACCGGATAACCGAGCAGCTGTATATGTCTTCCGCATTCTTCATCGGCGTCTCGACCGTGATACAGTCCTCCGGAAAGATAAGGCAGGTTCTTCCCCGTCCGCCGCCGATCGATGCAATGACGAAGCCCCCTTGCGCTTCGAAAGCCTGAAATTTTCTGTTTCCGGTGACCATGAGAAATCCATCCTCAAAATCTACCGTTCGCCCGAATACGGTAACCGATTCTACCGCAAGCCCCTCATCCACAGCCTTGGTTTTGATGCATGCGTTTCCCACTTCCATGCGCTCAAGACCTTCAAATCCAACTTCAAAGCGATTGGGATCATCAAATCGGGCGGAATAGCCTTTTTTCTTCATCACATCGCTGACATCCCCAATTCTTGCGTCCACTTTACGCCCCGCGTCTGTGCCGATTGCGTCCAGAATGATTGCAGTTCCGTCTTTTCTCACCACGACGCCCTCAATCATCTCGTAATACAGATTGTCGGACGAAATCTGAATTTCCGCTTTACCGATCAGCGGTGCGAGCGCCAATGGTTCAATGTTTTCAACATCGCTGCCTATGGTTAAACGGCTGATATCGGTTGCTTCCGAAAAAGCGGTTTGCGCGATTGCGGTCACAGAATCCGGAATGGTCACCTCCACATCATCACCCGTGTAGTAAAGCAATGTGCCGTTCTCTATGACAAAACCGGGAACGGTTTCCGCTGTAGTATCTTCGGAAACCGTCGTATCCGCAGAATAGGAAGATGTCACTTCATCTCCTGTTTCAAAAGGCATCTCGGTTTTATGGCAGGCGGTTAAATATAAAACTGCGGCGAATGCTGCAAGGATAAGTACTGTTCTAAGCTTCATTGTAAGTCCTCTTTCTTTTGTTTTGGGATGATAATCAATTTTCCCACCGTCTATGGAAGTTGTACCTGTTTCCCGGAAAAACTCATCCCTCGATACGCATCTTTCAAAAATGCCGCCTGCGGCTTTTCCGTAGCCAAACAGAATAGAGCAACCGCACCTCGCCGGTAGGTCGGGTGTTCGAATCGCCTTTGGAACGCCAAAAAGAGAGGCAAATGCATCTGCTCGCATCTGCGGCTCTTTCCGCTTATTCGACACCACTGAAAACCTCAACCGATTTCGGCTGTGGTAAATCGCCGTTGCTGAAAAAGAAATAGTCGAGGATGACATTCTTTTCGCCGGCTTTTGCGGCTACGGAAATAAAATATTCACCGCTGCATCCGCTGCCTTTTACGGCAATGATTTGCCCGTCCGTATAACCGGCAGGAAGCATGAGGGTACATTCATACACGGATGCAAAGTGCATATCAATATTCAGATACGCCAAATAGAACCGCATATCATCATCGAACACATACACAACGGGAGAACCGCCTATCAACGCATACTTGAATCGCGCTTTTTCGGCTGACTCGGGAAGTGCATCCACTTTTGCGGATAATATATAGAGTTGAATTTGTTCTTCTGTCAGAAAATCGGAAAGCCCGGTATAAACACCCGGTTCCGCCGATTGTGGTGTAACCGAAATGGATGTAACCGCATCCGAATTGTCCACGGCAGAGGTATCTGCGGTTTTATCTTCCATCCATGTTTTTGCGCAGGAACATATCGAAAGCACAAGCAACAGTGCCACCGGCAATATTGTAATTTTCATTTATATACCCTTTCATAATCGTGTAAACAGAAGCGTGATTCAGATACTGTCTCCTTATCATATATAACAAACCAAGTAATCATTTCATTTCATGATAAGCAAAAAATCTGCAAAACTAATTTTTCAGTTTTCGGATTTTTATATATCAAAATGAGATCGTTTTCGCGAAAACAGTTATTCTACGCCATAAAGGCGGTTTTTATTGTTTGTATTAAAGAATCTTCATGCTCGTAGGCTTTTTCATTATACCACAATTCCGATTTGAATTCGACATCAAAATGATACTTTTGCTTTTGCGCCGGATAAATTCCTAAAAATTGATTTTACATCTTGATTTTTTACGAAAGCTATTGTATAATAAACAAGTCGGGGGCATAGCTCAGCTGGTTAGAGCGCACGCTTCACATGCGTGAGGTCGCGGGTTCGAGCCCCTCTGTCCCCACCATGAAAAAAGCACTTGCATTGCAAGTGCTTTTTTCATTCTTCCTGTCTGCCTGCTGTCGGCTGCTCCTTCGGCAGATAGCGGATATATGCGCAGCTGCTGCTTTTGCTGCGCTTGAGCATCGTATGGTACACGGCATCGTGCAAAGAAGCAGCCTTATGTTTTGCGTTTTCGCCCTCACCGACAAACGGACCGTCCAGCCAGACGGTCATACGCGGACGGCGAAACCATTTTGACTTCTGATAGGTCGTCGTCATGGCAAAGACGGGCATATCAAACTTCACGGGATAACCGAACGCCGCTTCAGGGAACGGGCGGATACCGGTATAGTATTCCCAGACATGCGCCTCCGGATAGAGGACGATCGGGTGCCCGGCACGCAAACGCTGCTCCATTGCCCGCAGCAGTTCGCGATAGCCATGGACGGAGGGGATCAGCGGCAGCGCGCCGAGAAACGGCAGCAGCTTGCCGATCACGGGGATGCCGTAATTCGCCGGGCTGACAACGGTATAAATGCGCCGCGGAAACACGCAGAGCGCCGGAATGAACACATCCCCGAAGGGCTGCGTATGGTTGCCGTAAATGAAAAAGCCGTCGCGCGCGCCGCGCAGACAAGCGTTTCCCTTCACCCGCATATGCAGCACCAATCGGCAATATACGGCGGAAAAGACGAGTGCCGCGCCGTAGATCAAGCCGGACAACAGGCGGGAGCCGATGTCTGTGCGCACGAAGCGGTAGTCCTCCGGCAGGGTGAACGCCTGATTGGCAGTTTCGGCAAAGTCCTCGTCAAAACCGGAATAAAACCGTACTTTTTCACGTTTCATAGCGCTTCTTTCCATCCGGCAATGTCAGTATCTTCAAATGCGTACGTCAGCTTCTTGCCGTAGACTGACTCATAGCATTCTTTCTTCAGCGCATAATCCCGCTCGGAAAGCATCTCGGTATTCTCCCGTACCGACTTCGCGGGATCCGGGTAGAGCACATCCAACACGTGGAGGACATATTTGACCTGCCTGAACTCGGGCGTGTCATCCTCCTGCGTGTCCACGATCTCCACAAAGCAGGAGATGATCGGAACATTCAGCTTGGCGGCAAAGAAGTACGCGCCGCCCTTCGGCGGGCGCGGCTTGCGGTAATTGAACCACATTTCCTGCTCCGGGTACAGGAGAACCGCTTCCTTGCGTAAAACCAGCTTTTCCTTGAGTACGGACAGAAAATCCCGTGCAAGATATCGCGGCTCGGTTGAGATCGGAATGGTGTCGGCATAGTTCATCAGAAAGCCGATCATGCCGGTCATGGCAAAATTGGAGGTCTGGCTGATGATGCTGAGCTGCCGCCTGCCCAGCGCGTTGACGAGGTGACGGATCACCGTATTTTCCAGCGGGCTGAAATGGTTGCTGGTGATCAGCACGCCGCCGAGATTCTGCGGAATCTTTTCAAGCCCGACAATCTCGGTGTTTTTGTTGATCATGCGCGTCGCAATCTGCGCCATGGTTACGGCAAGCGCGGTCTTCAGTTTGAAGGTGAGGTGTTTGCGGTTTTCCAAATAGGCATCCGTAATATTTCGATTTTGCGCCGCTGTAAGCACGGGGTCGCCGAGTTCCACCTTGTTGTGAAAATCGCCGTTTTCCGCACAGGTACGGATATTTTCAATGACCGCTCTGCGGTCGCCTCCGAGAATCATAACCGAATCCTGACCCCTTTTTCGTTCAGTTTGCGGAATGTGGTCTCACTCACCGAGATCTCGTTGCAGCGGTCGATCATGCGGGCAAGGCAGGCGCTGTCCGCCGCTTTTTTTGTATCGTCATAAGCGACCTTGTAGGCGCGGATCTCGTTGATGAAATCACTGCCCTCGGCGAATTTCCAAAACGCATCGCCGTACTGCACCCCGTCGTAACACCAGGGCTTGGAGAACAGGTTGTAGTGGATCAACTTCGGTGCTGCCATCGGCGGTTTTGCCTCGTTCGGCATGGCATCCCACGCAGCGTCCAAATAATAAATGCGACCGTTGCAGATTGCGTTGATATAATCCTGGTCCGGCGCGACCGAATCAAAGTGGTAGGTGTTGAGAAGATGCAGAAAATGCCCTTCGAAGTCGAGCTCGCGCAGGGCTTTGAGATTCATGAGCAGGACGCCGGAATTGATATACTCGTGTTTATCTACGCCGACTGCAGCTTCCGTATAAGCGACCAGCGGCGGAACGTCTGCAATCGACAAATCGTTGCATGCGCCGATCAGATTGTCGCCGATGTCTGTATTAAAGAGTTCGCTGATGTCAGCGTTCAGCACAACATCGCTGTCAATATAAATTCCCTTGTCATACTGCGGGAACATCGCGGGGATAAACAGGCGGAAATAGATCGTCAGGGTAAAATAATCGCAGCGGAGACGGTTGCTCATGCGGTCGTCCAGGGCTTCAAAATTGGCGCGCATCGGCTCGAGATCGATCTTGAAGTTTTCGGTCTCCAGCGCTTTCAGCCTGCTGCCACGCTCCTCGGAAAGATCCTGATGCAGGATGATGGCACGATAGTGCCGATCCGGGCTTGCGTGGGCAATCGCAGAGCGAAGCGCAACTGCCAAAAAGGGCGCATAGGCATCGTCAATGGTGAAAAAAATCGGGATTTCTCTGTTCATTTGTACTTCTCCGTATATTCGTTGATGATGGCATCAAACTCCGTGATGCCGAGGTCGTCGTGCAGCTTGTCCGTATCCCACTGCTTGATGGTGACCGCATGGAAAAACGGCAGGAATCGGAAAAACGTGGTGAAATGCTTCAGTACAGTATCCTCTCGGATACTTCCCTGCTCATTGTAACGCCGCGGCAGTTTCTTTTTCACCGCCAGCTTGTTCAGCGCAGTCTGATCCGGCATGAACATCTTTTTGTCGCGGCACATGGTGCGGCAGGCGGCAAACAGTCCGCTTTCGCGAATGCGCCGCATGTTCAGCAGCAGCACACCGGAATTGAGATAGTCGTGGCGAAAGATGTTGCCGAAGAACCACTTACCGTACCGATCCGGCACGCCGGCGATCTCAAAGGCATCCATCTGCAGATCATACAAGGTGTCAAACGGCGCGTGGCACATCACGTCTGCATCCATGTAAAGCACACGATCCGGGATTTCCGAAACGTTATCTGCAAAAAGCCGCAGCATGCAGAGCGGCGTGAACCGTGTGCCCATGTTGGCAAGCGGCAGATAATCGTCAAACTGCCGGCTGATGTCGATGCAGGTGACGCGGCTGTCCGCATGGGAATTTTGCAAAGCCGACTCCAGCCGTTCTGCAAACGATGCCGGAATCGCCGCATGATTCCCCGCATCCGCAGTCAGAATAAACACGTGCAGCGCACGCTGCGTTTGCCCGGCAAGCGAAAGCGCGGACAGAAAGATACCGTCGCACACATTTGCATCCCCGCAATAAAGGATGTTCAAGTTTTACCCCCCTTTGCACAGGCAATTCATGATACATAGCAGTAGTATAACTGACTTTGCCGGATTTGAAAAGATTTTGTGTCTATTTCGGACGTCTACACTTGTGTGATTCCTCCATAGAATGGCTCTGCACCGGACTCTCCGAATCGTAGAATGGCATAAGAAAGCCCCGTTTCGGCTGAAACGGGGCTTGGTTTCAAAGTTCGTCCGCTTTTTTCTGCGGCGTGTGAATGTTTGGTTTTCGGATAAAGGAGCACAGGATAATGATGATCTGACCGGCAATGCCAAGCAGATAAATGAGGATCACATTGATCCCGAAATGCCAGAAGGTGATCTGAATCGCAGCTAAAATCGCCCACATCAGGACAGAGATGATCAGATAATTGTTGCGCGGGTTGAACCAAATCGAATTGAATACCAGGCGGACAATGACGGCGATCGGCAAGGCATATACGAAGTACAGCCACTGAAAGGTTGCGTCGCGCGCAACAAGCGACGTGATGATGAACGCAAGCACCGCCACACACCAGACAGCGCCTTCCGCAATATAGGTGATGATGCGGTGATTGTATTTTTTCTCGGAACGCGCATTTTCCTTGACCCGGTCGTCGATATTCTCGATACCTGCCAGATAGTCGAGCGAAACACCGAACAGCGACGCAATCTGCACAAGAACGGCAATATCAGGCGTGGACTCGCCGCGCTCCCATTTGGAGATCGTTTTATCCGAATAGTTCAGTTTGGCGCCGAGCTCCATCTGCGTCATATTATTCAAAATCCGAAGATCGGTGATATTCTTGGCAACCGTGCTCTTGATATCTTCCATGATTTCCTCCGCTGCGATCGGTTGTTTGACATAATCTATTATACACTGCTTTGGCGGCAAAGTCAACGCACGGCTGCGAAATGCGAAAAAACGCCTGCATCCCGCGGACTGCGTTTTCTTTCATTTCTCTGCAAAACGCAAATTAAGCAGCGCGCAGCCGATTTGCACGCATAATCTTCCCGCAAGTGCAAACAATACAAATACATCCGAATGTAAAGGAGAAACCTATGAAAGCAACAGGAATCGTGCGGCGTATTGACGACCTCGGGCGCGTGGTCATTCCAAAGGAAATTCGCCGAACCATGCGTATCCGCGAAGGCGACCCGACGCTGACAACATTGACACCCGCCTTTCGATTTGCGCATGCTCTGATGGATCTATCCAAAAGAATCGGATTGAATTGAAGAAAAACCACATAAGAAAAGTGCACAACCGCATGCCTGTTATCGGCGGTTGTGCGCTTTTCAGATATATAAAATATCTGTCCGGAAATCTTATTTCTCCCGTATCATGGTGTCAAAGCAAAACACCGATGCCAAGAAACCGAAGGCGACTACGGTCGTGTCCGTTGAAATCGTACCCATCAGGCAGCAGCCGCAGGCGGCAAGCATAGCTCCTACAGACAGAATATGCGGCGCCTCTTTTAACAGTTGACAGAAATGTCAACCGTATATCCGCTCCATCTGCTCCCCGCTCAACCTATATACTGCGACTTGTCAAGCTATTTAATTATTTGATTTTCGTCTAAACTTTGGGGTTCACTTCAAAAGGAGGATATAGAAAATGTTGTCCATACCATGCGTTGCGCCCCGGCAAGACTCCAGCAAACGGACACCGCCTATGTAAAATTTGATTTTATCCGCCACCTCCGACATTTTTGCCTGAAACTCGTGGCGCATATCGTCCTGTTTCTTTTCATCACGGGAGAAGATACGGATCTCGCCGATGTCCGTGCGCAGAAAACGGTTGAGCACGGTGTTGCCGAACGAACCGATTCCACCGGTGATTAATAAAGTTTTGTTTGTAAATAGGTTATTTGACGTTTTTGTTCTCCTTGCGTGGAATCATTTCAATAATGGTCTTCGGATTCAATGCGCGCACTATCAAACGCGTCGTTGGCTTTATCGGTTTGAATATCAGGCATAGAATGAAGTTCGTAAAAAACTGTGTTGCAACCGAAGCAATTGCCGCACCAGATGCCCCCAACACCGGAATCAACGCAAAATTTCCAGCCACATTCAATGCAGCTCCCATAAGGTTGATCATCCATAAATACCTTTGCTTCTCTTTTGCGAGCATCCATATGTTTCTAACCGAACCCATATAGGAGAAGGCAGAATACCATGTGATAATTTGCAAAAGCGGAATTGAAGGCAGATAGTCTTTGCCGTATAAAACGCTGATTATCGGATCAGCCAATAATGTAAGAACAATGCTTTGCGCCAACCCCATATATATGATCAACGAATAGAGGCGGGCCATATTTTTTTCAAAGCGTTCATCGCTTATCTTATTGCTTTCAAAGACCACGGGGCGCATAGAATCAATCAATGCGGAAAATACGAATCCTGTCATTGCGGCACAGGTAATTGCCGCAGAATAATAGCCGTTGGCGCTATCATCAATCATTGTTTTTATCATGATTTTATCAGTCTGAGAAAAAACAGTGACCATCATGCCGGAAACAATGTAATATCTGCTTCTTGCAAAAAGCTGTTTCCCTATCGCGAAAGAAAAGGATAGCTTTTGAGAACCGATTTTTCGATAAATAATAATCAGCACAATCGATATGATCAGGTAATCAAAGGCTGACGCCACCGAAAACCAATATATACTTTTTTTCGTTACAAGAAGAAACACCTTGTACAGTGAAACGACCACATAAGCGACCAACGATGTAATGGACGTATATTTTGATAAAAGCTTTGCCTGATACCAGTATTGAATCATCTCGGTCATTTGAAAAATGAGAGAAATGCTGTAAAGCGCACATACGATCAATGTGTCCGTCTCTCCGACGTTGACAATCGACACGAATGCAAGACACCCGGCAACACACAGCAAGCTCATACATGAACTCATAATCAAAGACGTCCCGAGCGTTTTACCCTCTCTTTCCGGATGCGAAATAATTTCTTCGACAAGCACATTACGCAACCCCAGTTGAGCAAGGGGAACCACAAATGCAATAATTGAGCTTGCGTAATTGATAAGCCCGTAATTTGACGGTCCGAGATATCTCGCGGATATCATCCCGATTACGAAGCTGATAAGAGACTGAAACACCCTGCATACAATTATCCAAGATGCATTTTTAACGATTTGACTGCTTTGGATTCTCATTACTGCGCTTCTCCTCAATCAAAATCAGCCGCATGCGCCTATGCGCATACGTTGCCCACCGCACGCCCCGTGGAGGCTTTGATTCTGTGCGGTTCCCCCTCAAAATGAGGGGGGGAGTGTTTACTCAACAATCATCTTACAATCAGCGCCGAATGTATACAGTCCTTCGGGCAGCAGACCGTTGGTCTTCGTGATGTAGTAGCTTCTGTTCTTTATTGCCACACAGCCGTTGCCGCTGATATAGTAATATGAACCGTCCGTATCCTTCACAAGACCCGCATAGACCACCTGACCGTCTACATAGTATCTGATCTGTCCGTCGCTGTCCTTGACAACACCCTGTTTGATGATCATCTTGCAATCATCGCCAAACGTATACAGTCCTTCGGGCAGCAGACCGTTGGTCTTAGTGATGTAGTAGCTTCTGTTCTTTATTGCCACACAGCCGTTACCGCTGATGTAATAATACGAACCGTCCGTATCCTTCACAAGACCCGCATATACCGCCTGACCGTCTTCCATGTAATAAACATTGTCGCCGATGCGAAGAATTCCTTGGCAAACGCCGAGATAAACACCTTCATCGGTGAAATTGAACCACTTGAAAATACCACTATATGTGCCGGTCTCCATTCTGTGAGCGCCCTCATAGCGATATCCGCTCACATCAAAATAGTATGTCGCGCCGTCAATTGTCTGCCAGCCCCTTAAATAGGCCGGACCATAATAGTATCTCGTTCCGGATGCATCTGACGACCATGCGCCGCTGCTCAGCTTGCCGTCAACAAAGGAATACTCAAAATAGTGCGAAGTCTTTACCAAATCATAGGATGTATATTTGCCGTTGATGCCTGCGTATGTTGCGGGATTAAAGTAATACATGTCTGTTCCAATCTGCTGCCACCCGCTCATCAAACTTCCTACAACAGCATAGTAAACATTGCCGTTTTCTTCAAGGAGACCTGTATATCTTATGCGGTCTTCGCAAACACCGTCCGTGCCGAAATCATAATAGAAGCCGTCAATCAGCTGAATGCCGGTCAGTTTTACACCGCCGCGATAATAGCTGTTGCCCTGCCAACCGTCCTCGATTTTGACCAGAACGCCGTCCTTGTACTCTTTTCCGTCTGTATAGATACCGTTATAGAGCTTGCCGCATGCAGTGCATTGCAGAACGCCGTCCACAAAGTCATAACCGTGACCGGTTGCAGGAACGGTCGTACCCCAGTCGATGATGGAATTGCAAGCGGAGCAAGCCGTTCTGCCAGTGTAGCCATCTTCCGTGCAGGTCGCAGCCTTGTCTGCAACTGCTTCGGCAGTATGATAGTGCCATTCACCGATCGTATTCTTTAGGTTTGCGATCGAAGAATTCAGTTCGGTCTGTACATCCGTGCGGACATTGGAGAAACCGGGAATATAGCCGGTTTCCGCAACTGCGTAAGCATCCGTATAAACGACTGATGAACTCTTGACCTTGTAGCTGACCGTGATTTGCGGTGCACAGCCCTTGCTTGTCCACTGTGCATGCGCATCACGCCCTGCGGAGCCATCCCAGCTCCATGCATATACGGGAAGCGTAGCCAGAACAGCAGCGCCGGATGCTTCTGCATCCTTGCGCGTAACGGTGATCTCAGCCGTGCAGGACAGTTCGTCGATCGTATAATTGACCTCAAATCCGCTCAGAACCGTCATGTGTTCAAGAGCCCACTTGGATGCAGAGTTCAGCCATATCTTGACCGTGATACTGTCAATGGCTTCAACCTTATCCGTTTTGAGGAGAAGGTTGTACTGCGCACCGGTTTTGAGAAGGCCGTCTGCAAGAGCCTGCCCTTCCAGGCTGACGACAGGATAATCCGTGCCGGCAGCAATAATGACCTGCCGCGTCAGTTTGGTATAGTTGCCCTGTTTATCTGCAATTTCAAAAGAGATGTCATGTGTACCGTTCGGAAGAACGATGCCGCTTGCAGAGATTTTGCCGGCGGCAAAGTTAGTATCAACAGGCTGACCATCCACATAGACCTGTGCAGTTGCCGTGTCAAGACCGGTATAGTTCGTGCCGTGCGAAGTGTCTTCTGCGGCATCGGCAGTCACGCTGATGGTATTGAAATCAATGGTGTTGTTCTTGATGGTATAACTGTGCTGATCATCCAGAACCAGCGGATTGGAGATCACGGGCGCATCGCGGTCATCAACAACATCACTGTAGTCCAGGGTAATATCGTCAATGTAGAAGGTGACCTTTTCTGCACCGGTCGCAGAGGAGGAAATGATCCACTGGATGAACGCAGGCGCATAGTCTGCCTGCGCAGGATTGCTCTGTCTGTTACCAAACACGCTCGTGCTGACATACGAAGTGGAGATATCATCCAAATCACAGTAGACATATGCCCAACCGGACTCCGGAATCTTGTCGCTCGTTAATTTGGAGAAGCCCTTCTTTACATACTGATAAGTCATGTAAAGGTAAGCCGTATTCATTTTACCATTTGAAGCCATGAAGGTATAGGCGAGACGTGCGCAGCTGCCGACAGCCTCTTCCGGAATATACATCCACATGCCGATGCGCGTACCTGCGATGCCGTTTTCCACATCGCGGAGAACGACCGGTTTACCCCAATAATAAAGATAACCGTACATCCAGTTCGCATGCTCTTCTGCCTGGCGGTAGTCAAAGGTATATGCCAACGAGTATTCGCCGCTGTGAACCGGATAGCCTTCCGACTTAGAAGCAAGGAAAGTGTTTTACTGAATACCTGCAACGACTTGGTTGCTCGACTGATATGCACCATCCTGCACATACTGGGTCAGGTAACCGCCCGTATATGCACCGGAAGCAGCCGCTTCCTGCAGCTGACGGTAAGCACCCCATTCGGTGGATCCGTCCTCAAAGTCAAACAGAACTTCAGAGCCCTTGCCAAAAGTTACGGTAACGGTGGTGGCGGCAAGGTCTGAATACTTATACTGTGCGGTTACCGTTGCCGTAGAAATGCCGGCGTCCTCATTCGGTGCCTGATAGATGAATCCGTTCATCAAACCCACCGTGCAGGTAAAGTCAAACGCAGACGGCTCTATATAGACCTCTGCACCGTTATACATCGCCGTAACGGTGAAATCGGAAGTCTTGCCGTAAGGCACAGTCTTTTCCTCAGCTGCAAACGAAACCGATGTCGGATTGACGACCTGAATCTCGATGGAGCCCACAGCCTTCCCGTTATACAGCATGTTGATGGTTACAGTGCCGACCTTACCGTTTGACACAAAGATACCGTCTGCAACCGTACCGAAAGAATCATCGGAAAGCCCCCAGGTTACCGTTGCAGGGATCTCGGCGGCGTGACCGCCTTTATCAGCACCTGTTGCATGAATCTCCACATGGGAGCCGGCAGCATGGAAAGCATAGTCGGTTGCAAGATTTGCGTGATCAAAGGTACCGTCTGCAACGGCGGTGGAAATGACCATCAACGTGTTGGAAACCGAGCGGACCGTACCGTCGCAGCAACTATTGCGGACAACAATCTCATCCGTGCCCTCAAGCTTTGCGGCATATGTAGCAGATCCGCCGCCATCCAGTTCCACTGCATCCACGCAGCCAAGGCTGTACATGACTTCTGCCTGTTCCTTGTATGTCATACCGACGGAATAAGGAGACTGGTTGCCGTCAGCAACCATCAGTACAACATTGCCGTCCGCCTTGATACCGACAGTAGAACGCGGATACTTGGACTCGGAAAGACCATCGCAGATCTTGCCGTCCTTGATCAGCATCGTCCAACCGCCGATTGCTTCCTGTACGGAATCGGCATACTGACTCCATGTGCCCTTGCTGCCGATCATGGCGGTGCCGTCCTTCATAATTGCGAAGAAATTATAGGCATCACCGGCATTGTTGCCGTTGATATTCACGCCTTCCATTACAAACGCACCGGTAGGCTGACCTGTGCTGACATTGTAATAGGATGCATTAGTAGATGCGACAACATTGTAACCGCGCTTTGCCTTTGCGGCGTTTGCCTGCTCTACAACCGTGGCTTTTCCCCAGTTGCCGGTGTTGTCGTTGTCATGGTAGTTTGCCTTGACAAGAACATCAGAATTGGTCGCAATATCTGCGTTGACAACATAGTAAACGATGCGATTGCCGTTTTTGTCATACGCTACGACCTCGGTTTCCTTGACGCCCGGGGCGAGCTGGGAACCCTTTTTGGAAGCGGTAGTCAGCGTCTGTTCATACTCTGCCGCAAATGCCGTCATGGGAACGAGCGTCACAAGCATAAGCAGGCACAAAACAGCCGCCAATGCGCGAGAAAATCTTGCTTTCATATACTACTCCTTTATAAAATAGAAATTACATATACACACGCCGCCTGAGCGTGTATAATATGCAGGATCAACATCAAAATCAGCCGCATGCGCCTATGCGCATACGTTGCCCACCGCACGCCCCGTGGAGGCTTTGATTCTGTGCGGTTCCCCCTCAAAATGAGGGGGGGAGTGTTTACTCAACAATCATCTTACAATCAGCGCCGAATGTATACAGTCCTTCGGGCAGCAGACCGTTGGTCTTCGTGATGTAGTAGCTTCTGTTCTTTATTGCCACACAGCCGTTGCCGCTGATATAGTAATATGAACCGTCCGTATCCTTCACAAGACCCGCATAGACCACCTGACCGTCTACATAGTATCTGATCTGTCCGTCGCTGTCCTTGACAACACCCTGTTTGATGATCATCCTGCAATCATCACCGAATGCATAAGTGCCCGCCGGTAGCAAACCGTTGGTCTTTGTGATGTAGTAGCTTCTGTTCTTTATTGCCACGCAGCCGTTGCCGCTGATGTAGTAATACGAACCATCTTTATCCTTAACAAGACCCGCATAGATCGACTGACCATCCACATAGTAACGAATCTGTCCGTCGCGGTCTTTGACAACGCCCTGCTTGATAAGCATCTTGCCGTCATCGCCAAAGCTATACCATCCGACAGGAAGAAGATCGTTGGTATTGGTCACATGGGCAACGCTGTTTCTTTCCGCTTTACAATCATATCGATTGAAATAGTAGTAATCGCCGTTCTGATCCTTTACCAGTCCCGGTTTGGAAGCAATTCCGTCTGTCAGGAAGTAAATGTTTCCGTCCGATGTGGTATAGATTCCTGATATCTTTGGTTCGTCAAGGAAAACGCCCTCGGAATCAAAGATATAAAGCGTATACTCACTATGCGGATTCCATTTAATTATGCACGCGCCGTCATATCTATAACCTTGATTGTTAAACGCATACCGTTTGCCGTCAATGGTCTGCCATGACTGTCCGTAATATGTTCTGCCATAGTAGTAGCGTATACCGTGCGCGGTCTGAACCCAAACGCCGTGATCCAGTTTACCGTTTGTAAACGACATGGTAAAGTTCTGCGATGTACTGCAAACCTCATAGGAAGAGTATGTGCCGTTCAATCCCTCAAATGAAGTTTTGTCAAAGCAGTACTGAACCCCGTCGATATCCTGCCAGCCGCTTACCAAAGTCCCGTTAATAGCGTAATAATTCTTTCCGTTCACATTGATCAATCCGGTTCCGACAACCAATTCATCCTTGCAAACGGAACAAACAAACTTACCTTCAACGACCTCATAAGTATGCCCGCATACGGGTACGGTTGTTCCCCAATCAACCACAGACTTGCATACTTCGCAATATGTACGACCGGTATAACCCGCTTCCGCACAGGTTGCTGCCTTATCCTCAAGTGCAACTGCGGTATGCTCATGTCTGTCAACCTGTCTTGTTCCCGAGATGACCGTCAGCTTATCATAGTTTCCGAATGTTCCGTCTATCCGGCAGGAAACCACCTCGACCGTAAGATCCGCCTTAAAACGGGTTCCGCTGATCTTGCCCTCGCTGCCGTCGCTGCCGCCGGTCAGCTCAGGATTGTAAACGCGAACGGGAATGCTGAACATAACCGTCTTTCCGCCGTTCATATTTGCGCTCGAACAAGTGAATGTAACTTTATTGGGGTCACCCTCGTGAACTTTATAGCTTACATTGTAGCCATCTGCCACGGTAATCTGATCCAAAATCCAAGTATTTGCGGTATTAAGCGCAAGCGTAAATTCGGCGCTTCCGATACCCTCGCTGTAGCTGTTGCAAACGTCAATATAGTAAACAGAACCCGGAATCGGAGCCTCTCCGGAATCATTGTGACCGTCAAGCTCGATTCGCGTTCTGTACACCATATACGGATCTTCCGTAGCGGAGACGATCGTTCTTGTAAGTGTGGTATAATTACCAAGCTTATCTGCGATTTCAAACTTCACTTTATGTGTTCCGACGCCAAGCGAAACCGCACTGCAGGAAATGAGATTGCCTGTAACCTTTGTTGTTCCGACTTTGTTTCCATCAACATAAATTGCCGCAGTGCTTGCATCAATTTCCGAATTGTCATCTGAAATCGTCGCAGTGAAACCAGCAGAAACATCGGTGATAGTAACGCCATCGGTGAAAGAAATATTCGTATCACTTGTCGCGTACTGAGGATCGCTTATCGTCGGAGGCACGCGATCATCAACGGCTGAACTGTAGTCAAGCGTGATGTCATCGATATACCATGTTATCTGCCTGCAAACATCCGGCTTGATATAGGTACGCAGGAACGAAGGAGAACGGTAGTCATCCTGAATAGGATCAACAAGCGAGACATAATCCCATCCGCTGATGTCTGCCGTAGCATATATCCATCTGTTTTCGGGAATATCGCTTTCCGACAAGGCATTGATATTCTTTCCGTTATACTTGAATGTAATCTGATTTCCGCCGTAACCCGTTGTGCCTGTCATTGCGCTCATTGCCTTGCCGCTGTTTGCAGCGACGTAATGACTGCCGTCAAAGCCTGCATAAACGGTCAGCTGAAAAGCCATTTTACCTGCTGTCTGATGGAAATCCTCGGGTACATACATCCACATACCGAGTGTGGTTGCGTTTTTACCGTTATTGACATCGCGCAGAACCGTATTGCCCTTGATATTATAGACAATGCCGTAAACCCATGTATTAAACGGAACCTGCGTCATGTCAAAGTTGATACCGAGCGCATTGTTGCCGTTGTGAATCTTTCCGCCATTCTCTCTTGTGGAGAGAAATGTGGTCGTTTTGCAGCATTCGCTGATCTGACCGCCGGCTTTCAGCGTTCCAAAGGGATTTGTCACCCCATTTGCGAGCAGCCATGCGATCGTGTCATCTGTTCCCATCCAATCACTTATGTCACCATCTTCAAAATTGAACAGTACTTCAGAACCCTTGCCGAGATTAACGACAAATGTCAGCTTCGCTCCTGTCGCCTTGTATGTAGCAGTAATTGTAGTGCCGCTGATAGTTTCATCAGTCGTTGCAGTGAATGTCATTCCATTCAGCGTGCCTGCTGCCGTATTCGACAGGTCATAATCAAATGAATTGCCATCAAGATAAACCTCCGCCTCGCCGATAGTGGATACAAAGCTCAGAGTGGTTGACTTGCCGTAAGGAAGTACAGTTGACTCCTGAGCAAATTTCAGTGTAGTCGGATTGGCAATATGGATGGTTTTTTCGCCAATGATTGTTCCTGCGGAGACAATCTGAATTGTAGCATCGCCAATTTTACCATTTGACACAAACATGCCGTCTTCAATCGTACCGAACGAAGTATCAGCCAAAGTCCATACGGCATCAGCAGGCATATTCATTGCATATCCGTGGGTATCTATTGCCTGAGCACCAAAGGTATATGATGTTCCGGGAGCAAAATAGTCATAATCGGATTCAATGTTGACAGTATCCAACACGCCCGTTTTGCCTACATTGGAAACAACAAGAACGGAGTGAATTGTGGGGCGCTCCGCACCGTCGCAAGGAACACTGCGCATAGTGAGCGAATCCTCGCCGGCACGCTTTGTAACAAAAGAGGAAGACCCGCCGCCGTCGCAGTTTGCCGCCCATTTGCATCCGAGCGCCAGCATTGACTCGCCGAGCTCATAATTGCAAAAGCCCACCGAGTTATTGGCTCCGCGGCCGTTATTCATACAGATAACAAGAGTTCCGTCTTCCTTGACGCCGACCATGGAGCGGGCAGCGGGAGATGAGGTGCGTTCCTCAGTTTTGGAAACAAGCTCTCCGTTCTTTACGGTCATGGCAAAAGACACGCCGACTGCATGAAGCAATGCTCCGCGCTCCGCGTTGCCTTCTGCGAGTTCCTTGGTAATTTCTGCTGCATTGTACGCCTTGACATCGCAGGAAACCATGCCCTCGTCGTTTTTATAGACACAAAGAACCGACTGCGTGTTTCTGCCGCTTCTCATATCAATGCCGTTGTAAACAAGGACACGGGGCGCGTTCGATTCATAATACAAGTCGGTATTCATGGCGCCGACAACGTTGTAGCCCAGCACCTCTTCATAGTACCTGGCAACCTCGGTAACACCTGCCGCCTTCTGATTGTTGACATCCGTGATATCCTTATCGATTCCGTAATAGCCGGGAACGACAGAGACATCGGGATTCGACGGATCCAGTTCAATAATGTGCAGAACCTGCCTGCGCGTGCCGGTTGCATTGTTGAGAACCATTTCGGTCTCGGTCGCCGCACCGGGAACAAGCGTGTAATCTTTTTTCGAAATTACATTGTAGTAGCCATTCGTACCGAATGTCGTTTCGTCGTATACGACATTCGTGTCCGACCAGTTTGCGATGGCGGCAAACACAGTCGTCGGAGCAGCACATACGAACATAATGGCAGCTATTAAAATAGCCGCAATGCGTGAGATTGTTTTACTGTTCATTTTTTCTCCTTTTTTGATTTTTATATTATCGCAAAAGCGAAAATACAGATAAAAACGGCACGGCTTTTTATTCCGGCAGTCCGAATAAAACCGTATGCCGCAGACCATCAACTCATTGCCCGTTTTTTATTCTGATTCTGCCGTGCCCGCATGGGATGATATAGTCGGTGTAAGGTCGGTGCAAATCAATTACCTCGGCAAAATGGTGACCTATCTGTTGTTCGACAGGCAAATCCGCACGCCAGTCGCCGTATTTTTGTGTAAGATACTCGTCGTACCTTTCGGGAACGCGAACGCGCAGTCCCTCAAAGGTCGTCCAATACCCTTCACCATATTGTTCCCGCGGCGCATACTCTAACTTCCCCTGCCAGTTGCCATGATTACACCAATATTCGGATGCTTCCGGCGCATATGCCGAAATGACTTTTTCAAAATTTTTTGCGTATGCAGCAACTCGACGCGGAACGCCCAAAATCTTTTCCGCATTTACAATCATACGAGATTTCCACGAAAGATGCGATTCCAAACAACTGAGATAAACAAACTGATGTTTGAGTTTTTGTTTTTCCAGCCATCGCTGCTCTTTTAATTCGACCGGATATCCATCCAACGGGAACACGTCAATATAAACCCCGTGATTAATATCAAGCCCTGCCATCCCCTTTTCGATGTATGTCGTTCGTGAGTCCCTGATTTTACTGAATATATACGGAAAGTTTTTCTCGGTGTGGCAGTTTTGGAGAAACAAGTAGGGCGGAAGCAGCTCGCCTGCTTTCTCGCAAAACACCGTATAATCCTTTCTCGGCATGGCTATGTCAATGTCATCATCCCATGGGATAAAACCATTGTACTTGACCGCCCCCAAAGCAGAGCCGCAGACTAAAAAATAAGTAAGGTGCAATCTATCAACTATTTCCAAAGCACAAGCCAGTATGTTTTTTTCAATCTGTTGAAGCTCTGTCATACAATTTCCTCTCTTGTGCAAAACTTTCCGATTCACTGCTAAGGTCTGTGGAATTCAGCACGACCTCGCCTCGCGCAATTTTCACCATGAGATAAACAAACAAACCTTGCGGAAGTGTTCCAACCATGGTCATTGATTCCGAAACCGAATCAAGCAAGAAAAGCAAAACAAAGAAATACGCTAACTTCTGATATTTGCTTTTGATTGTTTTTTCAATATCCCCAAGGCATATGTTCCACATCTTTATTGTCCAAATGACGCCAATTACACCCAGTGATGCGAAAATCGTCAATACACCATTATGAAAATTTTGAAAATTATATTTGCACAAATTACCGAAAATATATTGCAGCGGTTCATTGCCTATCTGTTCAAGCATACCTCTGTACATTACATAGCGTCCGGTATCCAAATCCTTTCCAAGTAACTCAAAGTCGCCTATTTTATCATTAAGCGCAAATTGGATAATAATCATGATTATAGGCGCAACTAAAACAATATACCGAAAAGTGCGCCTGCATTTTAGTGAGGGTAAGAAAATGATGCACAATAATGCCAATATAAAACACGCCAAAACAGTGCGTGAACTGAGCAAAAACATAATATATGCCAGCGCCGCTACAACAACACTCAATATTACTTTCTTCAATTTGCTTCGGGTCAAAGAAATCGCAAGCAACAAAATCATGGCAGTGAACAGCACATATACGGCCGTACCGTTTGGATTTCCCATTCCCATTGTAAAAAGCAAATCACCGTATCTGCCGTAAGGAGTATATGAAATTGACGGAAATGCAAACGCATATATTCCAAATACAATAGAGAGCGCAATGGCGGAATAATAAATATGTTTGAAATTTATCCTGTGAGATATATCGGTATCTTTATGGAGCGACAGCATGCAATAAAAAGAAATAAAGGAAATAATACTGATTATTTTTTTTCTTAGTTCCTCGCCGTTAAAGTATACTACACTTGTACTAAGTGAGAGCGCAACAATTATGAACAAAGCCAAAATAGATATTTTAAGTGAGCGACTCAGTACCGTGCACATTAATGCATATGCCCAAGAACAAATAATCATCAAGTAACCAAAATAAACCGCAACATTTGACGCGATCGGTGTAAGAGCAATATTAATAACAGCGGACACAAGGCTGATTTGCAGTAGACGTTCTGATTTCATTATTTCACCATAACCTTTTCGTAGACAGCATGATAACTCCGAGCCATTTTTTCCGAGGAAAAGCGGTCTTGAACCGCAACCAACTGTTCCGAATTAAGTTTGCAATTTTCCCGATGCTTACTTAAAGCAAAAATCGCATCCGCCATTTCGGCAACCTGATCGCTTTTTAATACATATCCATATACTTTCTCTATGACATAGGGGATCGCCGTTTTATTGAATCCCATGCTTTTTGTGCCCGCCAGCGCCGCCTCAACAAAAGTCATACCAAAGGTTTCCTCAAAAGACATGCTGACATGCAGGTCCGCTTGTGCGTATAAGGCAAACAACTGCGCAGGATCATTTACTCTGCCGAGAAACAGGATATTTCGGGGCGCTTTCGCTTTGATGGTCTCTTCAGCATCTCCGACAAGTTTTATTTCAAAACGATCTCCGAGCAGCTGCGCCAATTCAAAGAATCGGTCGATTCCTTTTCTCTTATCCCAGCATGCAGCGACCCCCAAGATCCGGAATTTACCGGTCGCCTCTTGAGGCAAATCGACATTCAAAGGAGAAGCGAGCGCATTCCATACGGTGCAGATCGGGTACCGGGCAAGCATCGTGCGTCTCGCTTCTGCTTCCACCCATGGAGATACCGCTACAAAGCAGAGCTTGTCCAGCTTTTCGAAAAGCGCTTTTTTTACCGAAAACAGCTTTTCCGTCTGCTTCGGTCTGCAATCCAACGTCGCAGGATCCGCTTCACAGGCACGGCAGCCATCCTGAAATTTTTCGCATCGTTGAGCGGAGTAGTAATAGCACCCTCCTGTAGCTGCCCACAGATCATGTAGTGTAAATACCACAGGTATTCGTTTACGAGCCAGATAGTTGAAAAGAAAAATGTAATCTACATAACCATGATGCAAAACATGAAGATGGACAACATCAGGCTTCCACTTTTTTATGTATCGGATGATACGGTATGTCTGCCAACGCGCAAAACGTGGATTGTTCCCGAAAATTTTGCACAACGCTCTTCTGCATATGTTTTCAAAATGCGTTTCATAGCAAATAACATTCCGATCGTCAGACTCCCCGACGGCAAAAAGCACCTTGCTCTTATGACCATTCTTTATGAGCCATCTATGTATTTCGCCTTCAATCAACTTTTGGGCTCCGACGTATGTGCCTCCGATTTGTAAAACATGCATTACTGACTTCCTTTACTTTCCTTTATAAACAAGTCAACGACGCGTTTATATTTTCGCCAATCAAACGCATCCTCTGCCGTTTTTCTTGCCGACAACCGCATGCGATTCATCTGTTCGCGGCTTAATGCGAGTATGCGTCTCAATGCTGAGCAACACGCCTCCGCCGAACAGTCTTCTATGATAATACTGTTTTCTCCGTCCGACAGGTACATGGCAAGGTCAGAAGACAAATTGCAAAGCATCGGCGTTCCGAGCGAAAGGCTTTCAACAACCTTTGTCGGGAATCCCGCTTTGGCATAGCGCTCATCCGACGGACGCAAAAGAAATGCAAAATCCGAACCGGCGACCTGCCGGAGAACCTCGCTGCGGGGCTTTCGTCCATCAAACACGACCGCCTTTGGGATTTCATCCGCAGAAGCGATAGAATACGTTTGCAGATATTTTTCAAGCGTCATTCCGACCACATGAAAATCAATTTTATTCTGTTCTTCCGCCGAAAGTAATGCGATCGCTTCCACCGGTTCGCGAAGCTGATCCTTTTTCCCCGGAGATCCTGCATAAACAATTCGGATTTTGTCGCTCGTATCGGAGAATTCCCTCGTCACGCGGGCAGGCATGCTCTGCACATCCATAATCACGGGGATCCGAACCGTGCTGATCCCGCGTTTGTTGAAATGATCCTCAAGAAAGGTGCTGATTGAAAACACACGGAAATTCCGATCGATGCCATGTGTGTTCAAGCGATTGTTGGCGATATACGCCGGAGAAAGTACACCCATGCGGAACTCGCCCGGCGAGTACCATTCAACACTGTCAAAATACAGAGGGATACCATATTGTTTTGAGAGTTTTTTTACATACCGAAGAGCAACGCCCCCGCCGGAAACATACATGATCCCATCAATTTTGGACATATCGCAATGCTTCACTGCTTTTTTTACATTATGTCCGAATAAAACCCTGCTCGCGAATCTTGAAAACAGGTCTTTCCGCGCATAGCGAAGCGAATAATATGGAATGCCGTCATACTCCCTTTTCTGAAACGAAGTGGAGCTTCCCATCCCGATAATGAACGGCGAATAGCCTGATTCAGATAAGATTTTTGCAAAAGCGTGTGTCCGAACAGCCCCCGCGCTCCCCTCCGGATAAGCATCTCCGGTGACAACCATAAAAGTCTCTTTCATCAGCACTCCGTAAGCCAAGTAAATTGAAATAGCATTTCCTGCAGATTATTATGTTTTTTCGTTTCTCATCCGTATGACTTTTGCAGGCACACCGCCGACGATCGCATAAGGAGGAACGTCATGTGTAACAACAGCACCGGCAGAGATGACAGAACCTTTCCCGACTGTTACGCCTTTGAGTATAATTGCGTTTGCACCTACCCAGTTATCCCCTTCAAAGACAACATCTTTGTCATTGTCCGGACATTTTTCGCTGTCTGTTACGGTTATCATGGGGCGATCCAAAATATCCGTGCGGTGGTCGCCTGTTATAACCGTCACACCCGGACCAAACATAACATCATCACCAAGAATTATCTTTGCGCGAGATGATAACAGCGTAAATCCGGTTCCCAGATAAACGTTGTTGCCGATTTGAACGTTGTTGATACCCGAAAACCGACCTTTTGCTACTCTGACATGCTTTCCGCACTTTCCCAACGACACTCTGATCACGGGAAACGCAAAAAAACTGTACAAGGCATTGGATGCCTTTTGAAAAAAATCATAAAGCGTCATTGGCGCCTTTCTCCGTAACTTTTTCATAAGATCGAATCAGCATTCGCATAACCTGTTTTGTTCCGTATTGTTCTTTAACCTTTTTCAGGTTCCATAAAGACATTTTTTCCCGGATATCGGAATCATCAAGCTGCATAACAGCCTCTTTCATAGCCCGGACGTCGCCAACAGCCACAACGATCCCGCCTTGACCCTCCAGCATTTCGGCGTTTGCTCCGACATCGGTAGCAACAGCGGGCAAACCGCGCGCCATAGCTTCCGCCAAAGCCAGTGAGAATCCCTCCGTGTATGAGGGAAACAGAAACAAATCCGCAGCGTCAAGATCGGAAATCACGGTCTTGTGTTCCTGAACTCCGGCAAGCACGATATTATCGGGATGCTTCAGCGGAGCTATCTCTTCGCTCACTTCGCCTGCCAATACAAAAGTGATATCGGGAAAATATTTTGCAACCTCGAAAATTTCCGCCGCGCCTTTGCTTATCGACACCCTGCCTGAAAACATGATCTTTCGGATATGCTTACCGATTATTTTGGATGGCACAATTAAATCTTCATCCACAAAATTCGGGATCTTTGTGCCCTCAACGCCGTATGCATCGCGCAGATACTGCCTGCTGCTTTCGCATAGCACGTATTCCATCTTACATATTTTCAGAATCCTTTTCAGAAAGTATCTTGTGATGCAATTTGTATCCCATTTGGGCACATCGCAATGAAAGTGCAGTATAATCGGAATACCTCTTTTAGCGACTTTTCGCGCAATGAAATAATCCCGGACAATCCCGAATGCTCCGATACTGGTATTCAGATGCGCAACATCGTAAGAGCCGTGCCTCAGCTTTTCATTGAGTTGTTTTATAATTTCGTATGTACGAAAAAACTCGTCTTTCAGGCTTCGCTTTGCAGTCGCACAAGCGGCGCGCCTTCCATTCATGGCAACATTGACCAGATCGCAGGAAAGGTTTTCGATCTCTTTGCACCCGGTCAAATAATGCTCTGTCCAAACTGCAATCCCGCCACTCGGATTTTCGACTTTGGCGGAAATCAATAAAACATTCATTACGCTTTTCTCATGTCCATCATTGATGCACATTGTCTGTAACTATAACTTTTCATTTTTAGCAATCAAACCTCATGCCTTTATATGCGCCTTTCTTAGCTTGTTCATGCCGTAATTTTCCCTGGTTGTATGCAGAAGTTGCAAAGCAAGAATCTTCTCGGTTTTTCGCAATCAGCTCTCTCCTAAATGTTTTGCAGCAGGCACTATTGTTTCAACGTATTTATTCACGCACACATCCTTTGATGCGTTCTGAATTATATACTTGCGAATATCAGTCGAAGTTTTATTTCCTATCGAATAACGATCTATATACATTTCTTCAATAGCTTCTGCCAAGACTTCCACATTTCCAGGCTGTACGCATTTCCCCGCCCCGGACAATCTCAGAACATCAGCCAAATCGCTGTCGATATCGAAAGACGCTATAATCGGTGTATTGCACGCCATAATGCTCCATACCTTACTTGGCATTCCAGCGTTACCAGTTCCCGGCTTGCAAGTAATCAAGGCCACATCACCAAGGCTATATACCTCGGGAACTCGCTCCTGCGACAGCAAACCATGAATTATAACATTTGGAAGCGATGTTGCCCGTATCTTCGCATCTTCAAAAGATACACCACCGCCAAATATGACGAACTGGATATCCACCATATCCTTCAACTTCTCGGCAACCTCAAGAACTATGTCCGCCCCTTGAGTCGCGCCAAAATTTCCTGCGTAGACGACTATATATTTGTCCCTGTCTATTCCGAAATCATCATACAGAGCATTGCTCTCTTTTTCCACTGGTTGAACTGCAGTTATATCAATCCAATTGGAAACAACCGTAATCTTATCTTCCGGCACACCTTTTGCCATGATGTTTCTCTTAAATCCTTCGCTGATTGCGATAATCCTGTCAGTATTTCTATATGTATAATCCTCTATTTTCCTACCGATTTTCCATAGCAAACTTCCTTGCTTCGTCATTCCGGCATTCACCAAAGAATCCGGAAACACGTCCTGAAGATTGTAGACAAATGGAATTTTTCGTTTATATTTCTTACTCAGTTTCTTTGCAATCATTGTGCCAAGCAACCCTTGCGTCGGAGGAGTACTGTTAGAGAACACTAAGTCTATACTTTTCGCACTCGCTCCGATTTGGTACGATCGTAAGTTACACCAAAAATATCTGAAAGCTCGAAAGATCGTTTTTTTGCTCTCTCTTGGTGCCCAAAAGCGCCTAACTTTGACTCGTCCGTCATAAAGCTCCTCGCGCTTTCGGCCGGTATATTCATCTCTAACCGGATTGCTAATTCCTTTGGTCGGTATCGGGCAAATAATTTGAATATAATTGTTTCCTTCAATCAAACCTTGTATCAAATCTTTCTCAAGGTGAGTATATGCAATTATTTCTGGTTCAAAATAGGCATCCAAAAATAACAAGTTCATCTTTTTTCTCCGTAATACCTGTATTCATTCATCCTTCTTCCCTCAGCAGTCACATAGCTTCTATTCAACCGGAAGCCATTCTTAATATAGAATTTATTCACAGCATCATTCTCACAGGCATCTGTCTCGAGATTAATATACGCATAGACTGAGAAATCGGTTATCGCCTTCATTTTATCAATTAATCTTGTGCCAATGCCTTTTCCTTCTTCTTTCGGATCCACGCATATAGAAGCAAGTTCAATATAAGCCTCTTCTTTTTTTACCTCATGGCTTTTATTAAAAGCCCTCAATAGACGTTTAATGAAAGATGGATGTCGGATTGCGGCTCCCAAAGAGCAGAAAGCAAACCGAAGCAAATGTTTTTTTATGAGTTGATTGTAAAATCTCGGATAATCCTTAGAATATGCAATAAATCCCTTGATTTGGTCGCTGTCTTCTGCAACAATTATGCCTGACTCCGAATCTTCCGTATAGCAGAAATATAGTGTCCGCAGAAAAGGAATTCCCAATTGAGTCAGAAAAAAATCAGGGAATGCGTGCTTGTGCAATTCCGCAATTGTGCTTATTTTGACTTTGTTTGATTCGTCAAGTATTCTGATTTGGTACATCAACTACACGCCTTTCCATCATGTTATGTCACGGTTCGCCGCTCTTCTGAGATTCAATTATTGCTTAGAGCCAACCTTGGTTCCAGCACTATGCTCCAACTCATCTTTCTTTTGAATCGCATTTGTTACAGCGTTATCCGCATACTCTTTCCCGCACATTGCAAAGAAAGTCATAAACATAATCCGAATATCTCCCCAAAAACTGTAGTGCTCAATACTTTTAAGGTTATAATACATTTTTGCAGGTAAAATCTTCTCTATGTACACCTTGTCCGTGTCTTCTGCCGCATCCAACAGATCTGCTTCGTCTTTGTAGTAGATACTTGCGAGACTTGTGACCCCCGCAGGAAGCAAAAGTGTAGCCAACATTTCAGAAGTATACTGGTCTACATACTTCGGCACTTCGGGTCGTGTACCTACAAATGTCATATCACCTTTCAGTACATTGATCAGTTGACTTACCTCGTCAAAGCGAAACCGTCGTATCAGTTTTCCCACGCGCGTAATACGAGCATCGCACTGCACCGTAACAAGAGATCCTTGATCCGCATTTTGAACCATAGAACGCAGTTTGAAAATACGAAACTTTCGCAAATTTTGCGTTATTCTTACTTGTCGATAGAATACCGGACCTTTGCTATCCAACTTAATGGCAAACGCCAAAATCAAAAACAGCGGCGAGAGAAGAATCAACATCAAAAAAGACACCACAATATCAAACATTCTTTTGAAAAGCAAGCCGGCCTGTTTCTTTTTCAGAATGTCATAATACTTCCGTACTTCTTCTGTCTGCATTTCGGGGGGGAGCTGTTCCCATTTCTTCAAAAGCATAATTATATGTACTCTTTCAGTATCTCGGTATATTTTTCAATCACATACGCCACATCCTCATCACTCAGGCATGTATGCAGCGGAAGTGTGATTTCATTTGCAAAATGAGCGTACGCATTCGGATAATCCTTAATATCAAATCCGAGTTTCTTATATGCCGTGTGCATTGGCAGAGGCTTATAATGAACATTGCAGGCAATGCCCTGTTCCTCCATTTTGGTAATGATTTCGTTTCGCTGTTCCGGTGTAATTCCGGGAACACGAGTTATATAAAGATGTCCTGAAGATTCATGCTCGGCATTGTAATGGTCGAGCGTTTCCACGCCGAGAGGTTTGAATGCGGCATCATATCTGCCGATAATTTCTTTTCTTCTTGTAAGCATTGTGGGATAGCGCTCAAACTGTGCAAGGCCGATTGCTGCAACCACATCGGTCATATTGCATTTGTACCATGTACCAACAATATCGTACTCCCACGCGCCCAACTTCGTTTTAGCAAGCGCATCTTTGGATTGACCGTGCAGGCTGAGCAACTGAAACTGATGATAAATGTCCTCGTTGCTTATACCGTCAATATTTCTCCACGTCAGCGCGCCGCCTTCGGCAGTTGTAAAGTTCTTTACGGCATGAAAACTGAAACTTGAAAAATCTGCAATGCTGCCAACCATTTTTCCGTGCCACTTTGCTCCGAAAGCATGGGCGGTGTCGGCGCATATGGCAATTCTGCCGATTGCTTTCTGAATTTCGTTGGACGGTCTGAACAGATTTTTTTTGCGCTCAACAATCTCAAAAATACGGTCATAATCACAAGGTACACCGCCAAGATCAACGGGAATTATCGCCTTGGTTCTTTCCGTAATAGCGGATTCCACGGCATCGTAATCCATCTCAAGGCTGTTTTTCTGCGAATCAATCATGACGATTTTTGCGCCAACATGATCAATGACAGAGGCGGACGCCGTATATGTATACGCCGGCACGATGACCTCATCGCCGGTGCCTATTCCGAGAATACGCAAAGCCATTTCCGCACAGGCGGTTTGCGAATTGAGACAAACACACTTATCCGTGCCTATCCACTCAGCAATTTCTTTTTCAAGTTGCTTTGTCCTCGGCCCTGTGGTAATCCAACCGGAGCGAAGTGCCGCGGCAACTTCATTTATTTCAAGCTCGGACATGTCCGGAGGGGAAAATGGAATTCTCATATGTGCTAAACCTCCAAAATTATATTACATCATCAAAACCATACGGTTCACTGAAAGCGAGAACCAACAAATTGCTGTTCATACGATGTTTCTTCTCTCGCTGTTCAGTGTATCAGCGCTCCCATGTAACTGCCTTTTTGAAGTTTCAAACCGCATACCGATCTGCTCAAGCCTTCTGACCTTTTCCACGTCCAACTTTCCCGCCTGATATTTCTGCGGAACATTCAAGTGGTGATTCACCCGGTAATATGCTTCCGCCTCCCGATACGCCTGCTCCCACTTCTTGTTCATGCGTGTCCATTACATGCCGATTTTTTCAAGAAACTTCACTCTCTCGGTAGGCAGCTTGCTGTTTCTGTAGCTTGTTCTTTTATTTCCGAGCCAGACGGTAAGTTTGAAGCCGTCATCGCAGATGTAGCCGGTTTTCACATCAAGATTTCCGTTTGCCCTGAAGTATTCCTCAGCGTGTCGGTAGCCTTCGTCCCATGAGTCATCCGAACAGCTCCAGACGATACCGATTTTTTCAAGCAATGAAATCTGCAACTCGGAGAACTTGAATTTTTTGTACTTGCCCTTTTGGTTGGCAAGCCATGCGCCGAGACGCACGCCGTCATGGTGAAGCACCGACTTTATTGTGCCGAAGAAGCACTCACAATCCATTGTAAGCCCTTTCCCGTGACCTGCATTCAATGCAGCGACATATTCGCCGTCCAGTTTTGCCTTAACGGGAATCTCCAGCTCATCACGACCATTGATCTGCGCCAAACCGGTAAGACCTGGCTTTGCATCATTGACGCCGTATTTATCGCGCTCGGCAATCAGATCATCCTGATTCCAAAGCGTTGGGCGAGGTCCGATGATACTCATTTTTCCCATAAAAATATTAAATAACTGCGGCAATTCGTCTATACTCATTTTTCGCATCCACCGCCCGCATCTGAGTATGTACTACTCCGGATTTTCAAGCATATGCGTCGGCATATCATGCGGAGTAGACATTTTCATGCTTCGAAATTTGAGCAAACTGAACTGCGTTTTATGTATACCGATTCTCTTTTGTCTGAAGAATGCAGGACCCGAATCCTCTGCTTTGATAATAAATGCGAAGACAAGCATCGGCAAAGCCAAAACAATGATTCCGATAAAAGATAATACTATATCGATCAACCGCTTAAAAAAGTGCTTATACATTTTCGTTGAATCCAACTTTCAAATACAAAATCATATTCGTTCTGTTCTTAAAAACAATCTTTATGCGAAACATCCGAAAAGCACTGCGAAGGCGGCAGACAGAACGTGCAGAACACAGTTGCAGACATTGCGCCATAATAGGCAAGGCACCATAATAGGCAAGTTGCCATTGCCCATGTGTGCAAAAGGTAAAAACATCATGCCATTGCAGTCATAATTTGTTGCCTGAAGCCGAATTATACCTTCAGCCGTAATCAAAATTATTATATCATAAGGCAATCGGCATATCAATACTTTTAAAGTATAATTGTATCTTCGCTTGCATTTTTTGTCATTTAATATTGTGGATTATTATTTTTCATCATCAATTATGATCGGCAAACGCAATTATCGATAATGACCTTATAAAATCCCATTTTTATTTCTGTAATCATCCGCAGCACTTTTCAGCAAATTGAAGAACGCGCAGCCGATTTGCACGCATAATCTTCCCGCAAGTGCAAACAATACAAATACATCCGAATGTAAAGGAGAAACCTATGAAAGCAACAGGAATCGTGCGGCGTATTGACGACCTCGGACGCGTGGTCATTCCAAAGGAAATCCGCCGAACCATGCGCATCCGCGAAGGCGACCCGCTTGAAATATACACAGATCGGGAAGGTGAAGTCATCTTCAAAAAATACTCGCCGATCGGCGAGCTGACCTCCTTCGCGGCGCAATACGCAGATACACTCAACAAAACCTGCGGCATGTCGGTGGTCATCACCGACCGGGATGCCGTGATCGCCTGCGCCGGCGTGCCGAAAAAAGAATACAATGAGAAAAAGATCTCCGGCGAAATCGAGGATGTCATCGAAAGCCGCGCGCTCTATGTCAGTGCCGCAGACACACAGAGCATCCCTGTGATCGAAGACGGCAGCAGTCACTTTGTCAGCTGCGCCATGCCGATCATCAGCGAAGGAGATCTCGTCGGCTGCGTCATTTCGGTGCAGACCCCCGAGAACCAGAACGCGCAGCCGCCTGCGCGCGATGTGGAGATCAAACTGATCCAGACTGCCGCCTCCTTCCTCGGCAAACAACTGGAGGCTTGAGCATATAAAAAGGATGCCATCGGCATCCTTTTTATATATTTGTTATTTCAGCATAGAAATTGCGTCCGTGATTGTTTTCTCCATGGCTTCCCTGCCGTATTTATCGACTTCGGCTTTGTTCTTTTCGCCGTGCGTGAGGCATCCGGCGCCGCCGATGCAGCCGCCGATGCATGCCATGCCTTCGATAAAGTTGGCATCCAGCAGGTTCTTGCTCTTTTTGAGAAGCGCAACACGGCAGGCTTCAATGCCGTCGCAGGTGCAGGCTTTCAACGCAAAGTCGATCTCCTGCTCTTTCAGCCCCTGCGCTACTGCGTCGGTCAGCCCGCCGCTGCGGGCAAAGATTCTGCCGAAGTAAGAAGCGTTGTCAAGCACGCCTTCCTCCAGTGCCGTAATATCCATATCACGGCTGTCAAACAGCGCCTGCAGTTCCTCAAAGGTCAGCACCGCGTCGATATACGGCTTGACTTTTTCATTCTGCGCTTCGGCTTTCTTTTCGATGGCTTCCGCTTCCGCAAGACCTTTCGCTCTGATACCTTCGGCTTCCTGTTCCATCGCGTATCTGAGGGCTTCGGCTTCCGCGCGTTTCGCTTCCGCTTCCATCATCGCCTGATATTTCTTCGCGGCGGCTTCCTGTTCGGTTGCGAATCTTTCCGCTTCGGCGTCTTTCTGGCGTTTGATGAGTTCGGCTTCCGCTTCTTTCGCGATGCGGTAGTTGTTGGCGTCCGCCTGCTTTCTGATTTCGGCGTCGAGTTGTTTTTCTTTCAGAACGATAGCCTTATCCGCAAGTTCGGATTCCTTTTCCTTTTTGGCGATGTCGGCTTCGGTTTTGGCGATTTCGATCGTCTTTCTCTGGTTTTCCTGCTGAATGGAATAAGCCGCGTCAGCCGCCGCCTTTTTGGTGTCCGCCTGAACTTTGAGTTCGGCTTGCTGCACGGAAAGGGCGGTGTTCTGTTCGGCGATCTTCTTTTCCGCCTCCACCTTTACGGCGTTCGCTTCTTCCTGCGCGTGGGACGTCGCTATGGCGATATCTCTCTGCGCGTTCGCTTTTGCGATCTGGGCGTTTTTGCGGATTTGCTCCACGTTGTCGATACCCATGTTTTCGATCGTTCCGGCGTTGTCCTTGAAGTTCTGAATGTTGAAGTTCACGACTTCTATGCCGAGTTTCTCCATATCCGGAACTACGTTTTCGGTAATCTTTTTGGCGACGCCCTGTCTGTCCTGAACCATTTCTTTAAGCCCTACCGAACCCACGATTTCACGCATGTTACCCTCGAGAACCTGAGTTACAAGGCTTACGAGTTCGGTCTGATTCATTCCGAGAAGGGATTCCGCCGCTTTTTTGAGAAGTTCGGGGTTGGACGAAACTTTAACGTTCGCAACGCCGTCCACGTTCACGTTTATAAATTCGTTCGTGGGGACGGCTTCGCTCGTTTTAACGTCCACCTGCATAACTCTGAGCGAAATTTTATCCACTCTTTCAAAGAACGGCATTCTCCAGCCGGCTTTACCTATAAGAATTCTCTTTTTGAACGGACCCGAAATTATGTAAGCGGTGTCCGGCGGGGCTTTAAGATAACCCGCTATCAAAAAGAGGAGAATTACTGCTGCGATAACGACTAACGTTGTGATTAACCATGACGGCATAACTTTTTTTACCTCCTGTTGCGATATGTTTTGCCTCTATGTATTTTACTTCGGGGGAGTTTGTTATATTACTTCTTGCGGTAATCCGACGCGTGATTCGACGGCTAAAAAAAAGACTTTTACGGCATACGTTCCGTAAAAGTCTCAAAAAACCGTTGTTCAGTTTTACGATACCGGAAAACTTATTTTTCGTCCTGAC
>OGUO01000341.1_pt1 | contig 35222 bp, 26 predicted proteins | sample 1553641 | NCBI WGS metagenome assembly OGUO01 (sample SAMEA2579980, study PRJEB22360) | human gut metagenome | biome: human gut; feature: human-associated habitat; material: faeces | place: Denmark | collected 2008/2010 | reverse complement strand
ACTCGAATCCGCATCCTACGCGATTGGTATAGTTATTTACGAAACGATGTACTAGGTTCAAAAAGTCGTTCGTGCCTGCATGATAAGACTTTTGAATCTGGAACCCTGTTTGATTTTACAATGCCATCTTTATCATCTGTATAATTTTATCCTGCTCAAATTTACTGCTGTCAAATGCCAGATGATACTGGGAAATATCTTTCCATTTCTTATCTGTAAAGTACTCATAATAAGTACGCCGTTCTTTATCCACTTTCTTAACCAGCTTCTGTGCACTTTTTTCTTCCCGTCCCGTACGCTCGATGACAGTCTGTACACGATACTCAAATGGTGCATGGATAAATACGCTCAGGCATTTATTGTCGAGGATGTGATTGGCGCATCGGCCAACGATCACACAATCTTCTTTCTCAGCAGCATCCAGAATAATCTTTCGCTGAAGATCAAAGAGCACATCATTCATGGGAACAAAGTGAAAATCGCTGTCCATTTGAAGTTCATGGTCAATGGGAAAACGCCACTGGCTGCCACGTTTCTCATCAACCTTGGCAAGCAGATCAAAAGGAATATTCTCTTTCTGAGCTGCAATATCGATCAGCTCTTTGTCATAAAAAGCAAATCCAAGCTCTTCTGCCAGAGCTTTACCGATCAGGCGGCCATTACTGCCGAGCATCCTGTTTATTGTAATCACGCGTTTACTCATAATCAAACCCTCCTTTATGACATCTCTGTTATTGAACGATATAGATTCAGGCGGATATTCGCAAATTGTACCTGTTATCTGCAATTAACAGTGATAAGTCTTTTATTTGTGAACATTATAACATTGATACTCGAAAAAAGCCAGTAAAATATATAAAAAACCAAATATATTACGAAAATATTTGGGTACAGTGCACAAAAACGATTCGCAATGAAACAAATGATGCAGTTAATCCGATAATATTTTGAAAAGTGTTTTTTGGATAGTTTTATCAATAGACACTTTTGGCTGTCATATGCTAGAATTAGAGTAATATTTACAGCAAGCAGCAAAGCGGATGATATTGTCCGCCTGACCAGGATTACTGCCGAGTCAGAAGACGCCGGTAAAGTGAAAAATTTATTTATGAAATAGAGGATATTTATAGATTTTTTCTCTAAGTTATGGTATTATATTAAATTGGCTGTCTGACGACAGATCCGAGTCAAAATATTACAAGAGATATGAAAAGTATGTAAGAAAGGGATACGATACATAATGCTGAAAATCAAAAGCTATGTAAAGGTAAACAGTCTGGCGGAAGCTTATGAACTGAACCAGAAGAAAACAGCCCGTATTCTTGGGGGAATGGTCTGGATGAAAATGGGCAACAGAGCAATATCCACAGCGATTGATCTTTCCGGTCTGGGGCTGGATGCGATTTCGGAGAATGATGACGAATTTGTCATCGGATGTATGACTCCGCTTCATGACCTGGAGACAAATGAAGCTCTGAATACCTACACACATGGAGCTATGAAAGAAAGCCTTTGCCACATTGTAGGCGTACAGTTCAGAAACTGTGCCACTGTGGGAGGAAGCATTTATGGAAGATATGGTTTCTCAGATGTTCTGACCATGTTCCTGGGAATGGATACATGGGTAGAATTATATGATGCAGGCCGTATTCCACTGACTGAATTTGTAAATATGAAGAAGGACAATGACATCCTTGTAAATATCATCGTGCGAAAAGAGCCACTTCTTACCTGTTACTTAAGTCAGAGAAACATAAAAACAGATTTCCCGGTGCTGACCTGTGCAGCTTCTGTGATCGGAAATGAGGCAAGGACTGTGATAGGTGCCAGACCTGCACGTGCCATGATCGTGGAAGATAAGAAGCAGATCCTGAAGAATTTCCGGAACATGACAAAAAAGCAGAAGGAAGAGGCGATCGAAGCCTTTGCAGAATATGCGGCAGAGAACGTTCCTACTGCAGGCAATATGCGAGGATCAAAGGAATACAGAACCCTTCTTGTAAAAGTATTGACAAGAAGAGCCTGGGAAGCAGTAGGAGGGATGAAAAATGAATATTAATTTCTGGCTTAACGGAGTGAACCGCCACGCAGAGATCTCCCCGGATACACTGCTGATCGATTTCTTAAGAAAACAGGGCTGTTTCAGCGTGAAAAGAGGCTGCGAAACTGCGAACTGTGGTCTTTGCACAGTTCTTATGGACGGTCGTCCGGTGCTTTCCTGCAGTACACTTGCAGCACGCATTGAGGGAAAGAAAATCGTTACATTGGAAGGAATGCAGAGAGAAGCGCAGGAGTTTGGAAGTTTTCTGGCGAATGAAGGTGCGGAACAGTGCGGTTTCTGCAATCCGGGATTTATCATGAATGTATTTGCGATGCTCAACGAGATTAAAGATCCCACAGAGGAGCAGATCAAAGAATATCTTGCGGGAAATCTGTGCAGATGTTCCGGTTTTGTTTCCCAGACAAGGAGTATCCTGAAGTTCCTGAAATATAAGAAAGCACAGGAGGAAGCATAAAGATGAAATATGTAAATCAACCTGTACGTAAAACAGATGCAATGTCACTGGTAACCGGAAAGCCTGTCTATACAGATGATCTGGCACCAAGGGACTGCCTGATCGTGAAGATACTGAGAAGTCCCCACGCCAACGCCTGGGTGGAAGATATTAAAACAGGTACTGCCGAGAAGGTGGCCGGAATTGCATGTATCCTTACCTATAAAGATGTGCCTCAGAAACGTTTTACCCTTGCCGGCCAGACTGCACCGGAGATGAGTCCGGATGACAGACTGATCCTTGACCGTCATGTACGTTTTGTGGGAGATGCAGTTGCCATTGTTGCGGGTGAGACAGAAGAGGCGGTAGATAAAGCATTGAAGAGAATCCGCGTAGATTACCGCGTGGAGACACCGGTTCTGGATATCCACAAGGCAAAAGATAATCCGATCCTGGTCCATCCGGAGGATGACTGGAAGCTGAAAATTCCTCTTGGCGGAGACAACAAAAGAAACTTATGTGCATCTGCAGTGGAAGAACATGGAAATGTAGATGAAGTTCTGGCAAAGTGTAAATATACTGTAGAGCGCACTTATCATACAAGAGCAAACCAGCAGACTATGATGGAGACTTTCCGCACAGCCTGCTATATGGATCATTTCGGCAGACTGATCGTTCTTTCCTCAACACAGATCCCATTCCATGTGCGAAGGATCGTTGGAAGGGCACTGGACATTCCTGCTTCCAAAGTACGTGTGATCAAGCCAAGGATCGGTGGCGGCTTTGGTGCAAAGCAGACCTCTGTCAGTGAGATCTATCCGGCAATCGTGACCTGGAAAACAGGCCGCCCGTCCAAGATGATCTTCTCCAGATATGAGTCCATGATCTGCTCTTCACCGCGCCATGAGATGGAGATCACAGTACGCGCAGGTGCAGATGAAAATGGTATCATCAAGGCAATTGATCTTTATACTTTGTCCAACACTGGGGCATACGGAGAACACAGTTCTACAACAGTAGGACTCAGCGGTCATAAATCAATCGCTCTTTACAGACATACAGAAGCCCACAGGTTTGCTTTTGATGTTGTCTATACAAATGTGCAGGCTGCAGGTGCCTATCGTGGTTATGGTGCAACCCAGGGTATTTTTGCAGTGGAATCTGCAGTAAATGAGCTGGCACATAAGATGGGAATGGATCCTGTTAAGGTAAAAGAAATGAATATGCCTGTAGAGGGCGGTCCTCTTCCGGGATATCCGGATGTTCCTTATGCACAGAGCTGTTCCATGGACCGCTGTATGGCGCGCGCCAAAGAGATGATGGACTGGGATTCCAAATATCCGTGCAGAGATATGGGAAATGGCAAGGTCCGCGGAGTCGGTGTTGCCATGGCTATGCAGGGTTCTTCCATTGCAGGAGTTGACGTAGGCGGTGCAGATATTAAGCTGAATGAAGATGGTTCTTATACACTGGCACTTGGATGTACGGATATGGGAACCGGCTGTGATACTGTTATGGCGCAGATTGCGGCAGATTGTCTGAATACACCTATGGATAACATCGTAGTATTCAGTGTGGATACGGATATTTCTCCTTATGATTCCGGTTCCTATGCTTCCGCCACAACCTATACCACAGGTGTGGCAGTTATGAAGGCATGCGAGGAGCTGAAGAAAAAGATCTGTAAGCTTGGCGCAGAGATGATGGAAGTAGATGAAAGAAAAGTCGATTTTGATGGTTCCTGTGTATTCTATGATGAGACACTTGAGACAGACGATGGGGCAGATGGAAATGCAGCAGGCCATATGACAGATGCAGAAGAGGGCTATAGTGTTGATATGGATGCAATCAGTTCTGAAAATGCCCAGAAGAAAGTTTCATTGGAAGATATTGCATTAAAGAGCACTTTCTTTAACAATATCGAGCTTCAGGTTGTGAAACAGCATTCTTCACCGATCTCGCCGCCGCCGTTTATGGTAGGTATGGCAGAAGTAGAGGTGGATACAGAGACAGGCAGTGTGGATGTCCTGGATTATGTGGCAGTTGTTGACTGCGGTACACCGATCAATCCGAATCTTGCACGTGTACAGACTGAGGGCGGTATTGCACAGGGAATTGGCATGGCTCTCTGGGAAGATGTACAATATACAGATAAAGGTAAGATCCGCAACAATTCTTTTATGCAGTATAAGATCCCAACCAGACAGGATATCGGAAATATCCGCGTGGATTTCGAGTGCAGTTACGAAAAGAGCGGTCCTTTTGGTGCCAAATCCATTGGCGAACTTGTAATTGATACTCCATGTCCGGCACTGGCTGAGGCAATTTATAATGCAACAGGTGTGCGTCTGACAGAGCTTCCGATGACTCCTGAGAAGATTGCCATGGAGATTTTGAAAAATCGCGAATCCACCCGGTCAGGGACAAAGGTGGAAGAATGAGAGAATTATGCCTTGCCTGTGCAGGTTTTGTTCTGGAGTTTATAGTTTTTTATGCAGTGGGCTTTGTTCTGGCCCGGATATTGAAAATAAAAGGGGATTGTTCCCTGACTTTCATCCTGGGATATCTGGTTTACTTTGCAGTGTTTGAACTGGTGATCGTGCCGATGACACTGAAATGGGTATCCCTGACAGCTGCGGCTTATATATGGACAGGAATCATGGTTCTGGTTATCTGCGCAGCTGTGATCTGTACAATAAAAAAACAACTGAGAATACGTGCCGGACAAACGGAAACATGCAGTGGAAGTTTTGGAAGCATTTCTGAAATATGGAAAAATCACTCTGTGATGATTATCCTTGCAGGTGCCGTAGTACTGCTGCAATGTCTGATCGTGATCTTTTACGAGGATACAACAGTAGATGCGGCTTATTATGTAGGAACAGTGAGTACTTCTGTATACACAGATACTCTTGGCAGATATAATCCCTTTAACGGAGCGATCCAGAAGGCATTTCAGGCCAGATATGTTTTTTCCGCATATCCGATGCATAATGCAGTGTGGTGCAGACTTCTGGGAATCCATCCCATTGTGCAGGCAAAGCAGGTAATGTCATGTATGAATGTAGTGACTGCCAATCTGATCATTTATCAGATCGGTAAGAGACTGTTTGACGGAAACAGGAAGAAAGCAGATTTGATGCTTGTCTTTGTCTGTGTTTTACAGCTGTTTTGCGGTACGATTTATTCCTCCGGAACTTTTTTCTTTACCAGAAGCTACGAGGGAAAAGCCATCCTTGCCAATATTGCCATCCCTGCAGTTCTCATGTGTGCCGTCTGGTATCTGCAGGAGAAAAACAGCAGGAATGTCTGGATCATATTGTTTGTCACAGCGGTCAGTGCGCTGACATTTTCCGGTTCTGCGATCATCTTTCCGATTGTGATCGCAGCGGGAATGGCTCCGGCAGCAGTTATGAATAAGAGATTTTCGGGGCTGGTATATTGTGCGGTGTGCATGCTTCCGTCAGCATTATATGCGGCTGTATTTTTCGCATGCAGAATCGGTCTGCTGACGCTGGCTGCATCATAATACAGAAAGGAGAGAAAAATGGCAGGTGTAACAATTCAGGAACTGGGACTGCGCTTTGTTGATGCATGCATGAAGCTGTACTGGGGTTCCTGCTGGTATCCTCTTCTGTTTGCTGTGGGACTGATCTGCACACTGGTCCGGGGGAGAAAAAGAAAGTCCGGGATATTTATCGGCTATACAGTATTTCTGCTGCTGACAGTATATAATCCGCTGGTTGTAAAATATCTTATCGCAAAGGTGAAGTTTGAGAATGAATATTACCGGTTTATCTGGATTCTTCCTGTGATCCCGGCGGTTGCCTACTATGGAGTCAGACTTGTGACTGCTTTTAGAAAGACCTGGATAAAAGTTCTTATGGCTGCAGCTGTGCTGACAGGTTTTGTGATCCTGGGAAATCCGCTGGACGGGGTAGTGACCAATTTTGCAATGGCAGAGAATATTTATAAGGTGCCCAATGATCTGCGTGCAGTCTGCGACGTGATCCACCAGAACCAGGAGAATGATTTTCCAAGGGTTGTTTTTGACGGCAGTCTTAACAGCATTGTACGACAGTATGATGCGGGGATCGCCACTGTAATAAGCAGAAATGCAAGTATCTACAGATCAGGCAGTACAGTGGCGGGAAACTATGATGAGAACAGCAGTTTCTATAAAAGACAGAAAGCATTGCTGGATGTGATCGATTATCATATCTATGAAGATAAAGAAGGGTTTCAGGCTGCGTTGAAGAAATCAAAGACAGATTTCGTAGTAACACAGATCGGGCTGGTTGACCATGATTTTCTGACAGAGTGTGGTTGTGAACTGATCGCACAGACGGAATCCTGCTACATTTACAGATTTGATTATAGCAAGCCTCGTAAATAATGCATATTGATCCGGCTCATCAGAGCGTGAAATTCTGCCAAGCTGTTTCAAATGCATTAATTAAGAGGCGTGCTATGATCGAAATATCATATATCTTACAAGAGAAGGAGAAAAGAAATGAAAAGTAACATAAAAAGACTTTCACTCTGCCTTTCAGCACTGATGCTGCTGATACTGGCAAGTCCGCTGACTGTACTTGCAGCAGAGGAAGAGGTGGCTGCATCTGCGAAATTTTACGGCACATTCTGGTCGTTGGTTCCGCCGCTTGTTGCCATTGCACTGGCACTGATCACCAAAGAAGTATACAGTTCACTGTTTGTAGGAATACTGGTTGGTGCACTGTTTTACTCTAATTTTAATTTCGAAGGAACAATCCTTCATATTTTTGAAGGCGGAATGATCAGCGTTCTGACAGATTCTTATAATATGGGTATCCTGATCTTCCTTGTTATTCTGGGAACCATGGTATGCCTGATGAACAGGGCAGGCGGTTCCGCAGCATTCGGACGCTGGGCCGGTAAGAGGATTAAAAGCAGAGTTGGTGCGGAACTCTCAACCATCATTCTTGGTGTACTGATCTTTATTGACGATTATTTTAACTGTCTGACAGTAGGAAGCGTTATGCGTCCTGTGACAGATAAGCACAATGTGTCCCGCGCAAAGCTGGCGTACCTGATCGATGCCACAGCAGCACCGGTATGTATCATTGCACCGATTTCTTCATGGGCTGCGGCAGTCAGCGGATTTGTAGAAGGAGAGGATGGAATTTCCCTGTTTGTACATGCGATTCCCTATAACTTCTACGCACTGCTCACGATCTTCATGATGGTGGCAATGGTTCTTATGAAAGTAGAATTCGGACCAATGGGTGTTCATGAGACAAATGCTTTAAAAGGCGATATCTATACAACACCTGCACGTCCTTATGCAAACGCGGCTGAAGATGAGAAAAGTAATCCGCGTGGCAAGGTGATCGATCTTCTGATCCCGATCGTAAGCCTTGTAATATGCTGCGTAATCGGTATGATCTATACAGGTGGTTTCTTTAGCGGAACTGATTTTGTAACTGCATTTTCACAGAGTGATGCATCTGTGGGACTGGTGCTTGGAAGCTTCTTCGGACTGGTTATCACGATTGTTTTATATCTGATACGTCGTGTTATGAATTTCAGAGACTGTATGGCGTGTATTCCGGACGGATTCAAGGCAATGGTACCTGCGATCCTGATCCTTACTTTTGCCTGGACATTGAAGGCCATGACAGACAGCCTTGGTGCATCTGTATTTGTATCTGCAATTGTTAAAAGCTCTGCAGGTGGGCTGATGAATTTCCTTCCTGCAATTATCTTTGTGATCGGGGCTGTTATCGCATTTGCGACAGGTACTTCATGGGGAACCTTTGGTATCCTGATCCCGATTGTTGTTAATGTATTCTCAGGAACAAATCATGAACTGATGATCATCTCTATTTCTGCATGTATGGCAGGTGCTGTATGTGGAGATCACTGTTCACCGATTTCCGATACAACCATCATGGCATCAGCAGGTGCACAGTGTGAACATGTAAATCATGTCAGCACACAGCTTCCCTATGCAATGGTTGCAGCAGCAGTATCTTTCCTGACTTATATTATCGCAGGATTTGTACAGACAGCATGGATCGCACTTCCGGCAGGAATCATTCTTATGGCGATCACCCTGGTGATCATCCGATTAAAATTCGACGATCTGAAAATGTAAATAAAACCGGGCAGTCAGCACAATGCATGACTGCCCATAATTTTTGACTTGTAACAAAATAATGCATCTTTTGTAACAAAATAAAAAACTTTACTTTTTTCGGTAATTATGATAATATAGACCTTGTATTAAATAAATTATATAAATCCTTTGAAAATCAGATTTTCAAGATACGCGCCTGTAGCTCAGTGGATAGAGCAGTGGTTTCCGGTACCATGTGCGGGGGTTCGATTCCCTTCAGGCGTGCTGCCTGGGACGTATGTACAGTTCCGGTGCGTTGTATCACAGGAGTTATCAGAATCGGGAACTGTCAGAAATCGTATGGCGGCAGTGAACGGAGCAAACGATAACTCATAAGGAGGACAAGAACTTGGATGATTTTAGAGAATGGTTATCAGATAATCTCCGGTATTTTATGCTGGGTGGAGCTATTCTGATAATTGTGGTTGTCCTGTTTTGCGGCATTCGAGCCTGTTCCGGAAGTAATAAGGGGAATTCCGGAGATGAACAGAAAACCACATCCGAAGACCAGGGAAATGTTCCTTCTTCTCCGATAAGTGAAGGGGAGTCTGACGAGAAGAAAGAAGACGCCAATCCCATGGAAACAGCAGATGCAGACGTTACTGCATTGATCACGAGCTATTATCAGGCTCTGGGGGAAAAAGATATTGCAACGCTGAAGACTCTGGAAGATGATTTCACACCGTCTGATGAGTCAAAAGTCACAAATTTGAAAGATTATATCGAAGGGTATGAAGTAGGCGATGTGTACACGAAGAAAGGTATGACAGATGATTCTTACGTGGTTTACGCCTGTTTCTCGTATATCTGTCAGGGCGTTGAGACCAAGGCCCCTGCACTGACTCAGTTCTATGTATATAAGAACAGCGAAGGAAACTGGGTGATCAATAACGGAGCTTTACAGGATTCTGAGATTTCCGCATATATGGAAAAACAGTTATCAGACAGTGATGTTTCAGCTCTTATAAAGAAGGTGCAGAATGAACTGGATCAGGCACAGCAATCTGATCCGTCTCTTGAAGAATTCCTGAATGGTCTTGGGGAGGAAGCAGGTGTGTCAACAGAGGCAGAAGATGGCACGATGCTTACTGCTTCGGAGGAATGTAATGTACGCGCAGAAGCCAGCACAGATGCTGATATCCTTGGCGTGATCTCAGCAGGTGATCAGGTTCAGAAGACAGGTACTGATGGTGAATGGGTTCAGATCGACTACGACGGTCAGACCGGATACATCAGAGGAGATTTACTTGAATAAAATTGAATATGGAACGTAAAAAATACAGGCGGTTATCCTTGTGGTAACTGCCTGTATTTTTACGTTCCGTTTTTCTGACATTGTTTTTGTCAGCTTCTGCCGGAGATTTTGCTGTTCTTATTACTTTTCGCAACTTCCGCAGGGGACTTACTTGATTCGATTAAATTCACCGTATGTAACTCCTGTCGATAATTCTGTCTGATGCAGGGAAGCCAGTTCGTGCACTGTTACAATCTGATAGCCTTCTTCGATAAGCTGCGGGATCAGGATCTCGGCTGCATCTACAGAGGTGCTGAAGATATCGTGCATCAGAATAATGGAACCATCTTTTACATTATTCATGACTTCCTCAACCGTAGATTCCACATCCTGCGTTTTCCAGTCCAGAGTGTCAATGGACCACAGAATCATCGGGGTTCCCACAGTTGATTTTACCGTATCATTAACAGATCCATATGGCGGGCGGACCACCGAAGCTCCCTCACCTGTAAGATTTACAAGCTGTTCATCCACTCTTGCAATTTCTGAACTGATCTCATCCGAAGAAAGAGTCGCCAGATCCTTATGGTCATAAGTGTGGTTTCCAAGTTCACAGCCCAGTTTTTTCATGCGTTTTACTTCGTCCGGAAAACTGGCAATCTCAGTACCCACCATAAAGAAAGTTGCCTTTGCATTATTTTCTTCCAGACAGTCCAGAAGACGGTCTGTAAAAGAACTGGGACCATCATCAAAAGTAAGGGCGACCGACTTCTTTGCCGTAGATGTACCGGACTTGTCAGAGGTGTCTGACTTACCTGAAGATTTCTTCTTCGAGGATTTTTTCTTTGGTGTATAATCTTTCAGAGAACCATCTGTATCCAGTTCATAAGTTTTCTTATCTATTATCACAGTCCCTGTCTGCAGAATGCCATCCATATCAAAATAATACCGCTTCTTTCCGATATCTGTCCAGCCTGTCTGCATAATACCGGTCTCATCCATATAGTACTGTTTCCCATCTGTATCTGTGAACCATCCTGTGTATGGTTTATCATCCACCAGAAACATCCAGTTACTTCCGCTGGAAGCCCAGCTGCCCTCTGATGCCTCAGGCGAGATATCAGTGCTTAATGCAGGACCGCCCGGAGAAGTTTCAGATGAATCTGAAGAAGTGCGTCCAAACAGTTTCCCGGAAGAAGAATCCGTAAAATTATCATTGCTATCAGTCAATGTTTCCTCAGAAGTAAACTCCGCAGAATCCTGATCTTCTGACACGAAAGCTCCGGCATCGCTGATGGCATCTGCCTGTGAAGTCACAGCGGAAGAACGGGTGAAAATTCCTCCAAGTATCAGACACAGAATAACAGAAAGTGCGATCAGCCACCGGTTTGTACGTGGTAAATGATCTGACATGAAAGCCTCCTTTTTGATAAAATCAGTGACAAAAAAGATATCCTGTCATTCGATATCATACAATAAAATCTGACAAAATACAAGGCGATTCCCCATTCCTGCCCTTTTGAAAAAAATTCCAGAAAAATTTCACCGTTGATAAGATGTACAAAAAATTATATAATAGAACAATGGACGAAAAAATCAGAATAAACAAATATTTAAGCGAGGCAGGCATATGCTCCAGACGGGAAGCCGACCGGATGATCGAAGAGGGAAGGATTACGGTAAACGGAAAAAAAGCAGAAAGCGGTCAGAAAGTCAGCCTGGAAGATGAGGTCTGTGCAGACAATATACCTGTCCATAAAAATGAAAAAAAAGTACTGCTTCTTTTTAACAAACCCAGAGGGATCGTGTGCAGTACAAAGCAGCAGTTTGATGAGACGACGGTAACAGATTATCTGGATTATCCTCTGCGTGTTTATCCTGTGGGCAGACTGGATAAAGAATCACAGGGCCTTCTCCTTCTGACAAATGAAGGAGATCTGGTCAATAAGATCATGCGCGCCGGAAACTATCATGAGAAAGAATATTTTGTGACAGTGAATAAGCCGGTGGACAGGGAATTTGTCCGAAGGATGAGCAAGGGAGTCCCTGTTCTTGATACGGTGACCAGACCATGCAGAGTGGTGCAGACAGGAGAATGCAGTTTTCGGATCATTCTGACACAGGGACTGAACCGGCAGATCCGCAGAATGTGCCGGTATCTGGGATATGAGGTACAGAAGCTGAAAAGGATCAGGATCATGAATCTGACTCTGGACGGGATCAGAGAAGGCGAATACAGAGAGATCACAGCACAGGAATGGGAAGAACTGAACCATTTACTGGAATCTTCCACAAGTGAAACAGTGATCAGAACAGGAGAACAGAATGGAAACAGCAGCGATCATGCGAATGAAAGAGCTGGTGCAAAAGCTGGACAGGGCAGCAAAGGCGTATTACCAGCAGGATACAGAGATCATAAGCAACAGAGAGTACGATCAGATGTACGACGAGCTTCAGGCTCTGGAGAAAGAGACAGGCACTGTTCTGGCAAACAGCCCAACCGTAAGCGTAGGGTACGAGGCAGTTGACCAGCTTCCAAAAGAAGAACACGAATCCCCCATGCTGTCTCTGGACAAGACTAAGGACAGAGAAGCTCTGAGGGAATTTATCGGGGAACACAAAACGCTTCTGTCATGGAAGCTGGACGGACTGACGATCGTTCTTACCTACGAGAATGGAGGACTTGCCAAAGCAGTTACACGTGGAAACGGTGTGACAGGAGAGGTTGTCACCAATAATGCCAGAGTATTTAAGAACGTTCCTCTTAAAATCCCGTATCAGGGAAGACTGGTGTTGCGTGGGGAAGCAATCATTACCTATTCGGACTTTGAACGGATCAATGAATCCATAGAAGACGTTGATGCGAAATACAAGAATCCGAGAAACTTATGCAGCGGTTCTGTCCGCCAGTTAAACAATGAGATCACAGCCCGCAGGAATGTGCGTTTCTACGCATTTACGCTGGTAAGCGCCGACGGGGTTGATTTCCATAATTCGAGAGCCCGGCAGTTTGAATGGCTGAAAGAACAGGGATTTGATGTAGTGGAATACAGGACAGTCACAGCTTCAACGCTGGATGAAGCCATGGAATATTTTTCAACTGCGATCACTGAGAATGATTTTCCGTCGGACGGATTGGTTGCTCTTTATGATGATATTGCATACGGAGATTCCCTTGGAAGAACGGCGAAATTTCCCAGAAATGCTTTTGCATTCAAATGGGCAGATGAGATCAGAGAAACCCATCTTCTGGAGATCGAATGGAGCCCGTCAAGAACAGGGCTGATCAATCCGGTGGCTGTTTTTGAACCGGTTGAGCTGGAGGGAACCACTGTGAGCCGCGCCAGCGTACACAATGTGAGCATTCTAAAAGAATTGCAGCTTGGTATCGGGGATACGATCACTGTATATAAAGCAAATATGATCATTCCGCAGATTGCAGAAAACCTCACACGCAGCAGTAAACTGAAAATTCCGGATACTTGCCCTGCATGTGGCCATGGAACACAGATACAGAAGGTAAATGATGTGGAGGCACTTTACTGTACAAATCCTGACTGTGCCGCAAAGAAGATCAAATCCTTTGCACTTTTTGCAAGCAGGGATGCCATGAACATTGACGGACTGTCAGAAGCAACACTGGAGAAATTCATTGCAAGAGGCTTTATTCATGATTTCGGAGATATTTTTGAGATTGGAAAGCATCGTGATGAGATCGTGGAGATGGACGGATTCGGGGAGAAATCCTTTGAGAACCTGATGACCAGCCTTGATAAAGCTAAGGAGACTACTCTTGCGAAGGTGATCTACAGCCTTGGAATCGCCAATATCGGTCTTGCCAATGCAAAAGTGATCTGCAGGCATTTTGATGATGATCTGGAGAAGATCCGCCATGCAGATAAAGAGGAGATCAGCTCTATTGATACCATCGGACCGGTAATTGCCGGAAGTCTGACTGATTATTTTTCAAACGAGGATAATAACAGAAAACTGGATCATCTGATGAGCCATCTGACTGTTAAGAAAGAAGAAAAGACAGGTGAGCAGATTTTCCGGAACATGAATTTCGTTATCACAGGAAGTGTGGAGCACTTTGCAAACAGAGCACAGGCAAAGGAATTTATTGAGTCTCTGGGAGGCAAGGTGACCGGATCAGTAACATCGAAGACGAACTACCTGATCAATAATGACACAACTTCCAATTCTTCAAAGAATAAAAAAGCCAAAGAACTGGGAATTCCGATCCTTTCTGAAGAAGATTTCCTGAAGATGGCACAACAATAAAATAATAAGAACAGGAGATAAGATAATGCCAATTAAAATACAGAGCGATCTGCCCGTAAAAGAGATTCTGGAAAAAGAAAATATTTTCGTGATGGATGAGTCACGTGCATCCCATCAGGATATCCGCCCCATTCAGATCCTCATTCTGAACCTGATGCCTCTGAAAGAGGAGACAGAGCTTCAGCTTCTGCGTTCCCTTTCCAACACACCGCTGCAGGTAGATGTCACCTTTATGGCAGTACAGAGCCATGAAGCGAAGAATACATCTGTGAGTCATCTGAATAAATTTTATCAGACATTTCCGGAACTGAAAAATAACAAATATGATGGAATGATTATCACAGGTGCTCCTGTAGAGCAGATGGAATTCGAAGAGGTAGACTACTGGAAGGAACTGGTAGAGATCATGGACTGGACAAACACCCATGTTACCTCCACCATTTATCTGTGCTGGGCTGCACAGGCAGGACTCTACCACCACTATGGACTGAAAAAACGCAAACTTGATAAGAAGATGTTCGGTCTTTTCTGGCATAAAGTGATGAACCGTAAGATTCCGCTGGTACGCGGATTCGACGATATGTTCCTTGCACCTCATTCCAGACATACGGAAGTTCCCATCGAGGATATCCATAACTGTAAAGAGCTGACAGTGCTTGCTGAATCCGATGAAGCAGGGCTTTTCCTTGCAATGGCAGACGGCGGCCGCAAGATCTTTGTAATGGGACATCCGGAATATGATCGTGTGACTCTTGACGGTGAGTACAAACGTGATGTCAGCAAAAACCTGCCCATCGAAATCCCGGAGAATTATTACAAAGACAACAACCCGGAAAACAGACCGCTCCTTATGTGGAGAGCACATGCGAACAACCTGTATACAAACTGGCTGAACTACTACGTCTACCAGTCAACTCCGTTCGACCTGTATGGAACACCGGATTTTGAGCATATTTAGGGGATTTGCAGGAAATACTGATTTCACGTATCTTACCGTATTTTTACATAATTTCACGCGAAAATGGAGTAAAAATGAGGTCAAACATGTGAGAAAATGGTGTCAAAACTGAGCAGTACAATGCAGATACAGTAGTGACACTGAAAGATTTTCCGAAAATCTCCATGACATTTGCAGAGATGTTTGAGAATGTAGAATAATCAGTTGAGATAAGAAAGGACACAACAATCATATGAACATAGGAAACAATATAGGAAATATCATGAAGATCACAGGCGCATGGAACACCTTTAAGAGCAATCATCCCAAGTTCCCGGCATTCTGTCAGGCAGTTTCACGCAAAGGACTTAAAGAAGGAAGCATTATTGAAATTGCGATCACCACTCCTGAGGGAGAGAAGATAGAGACAAACCTGAAAGTAAAGGACAGTGACCTGGAATTACTGAAACAGTTGTCTGACCTGAAAATGTGAAAAAGTTTACAAAAATTTTATTTGAATAACAGGTATAAATCTGCTATAGTATTCTATGTTGGTTAAGTTGATTATTATTCGTTCCCATATATAAGAATGATAGGTTCTCAAAAGAAAGAAGAGGAAGAAAATTGCGTAAAAAATCACATATTTTATTAGCAAGATACCTTGCGGATCAGATGCAGACCACAGCAAGCCTGCAGTCTCACAGAAAGGCTTTCTGCCTGGGCAGCATTCTGCCGGATATCAAACCGTCCTTTATCACCAGGAGACACGAGTTCTACGGAACATTTGAAGATGTCAAGAACCGGATGAAAGAACTGGCAGATATCAGACCGGATGAGAGTAACCAGAGAGTTTACTGGCGGCGGTTCGGCGAAGTGATCCACTATATGGCGGATTATTTTACCTTTCCTCATAACAAAACATATACAGGAAGCTTCAGCCAGCATAATCATTATGAGAAAGTACTTAAGAACAGACTGAAAGAATGTATACAGCAGGGAGAAGCACATGCATATCTGGAACCGGCCATCCGCTTCGCAGATTTCCCCACCCTGATCGATTATATCGAAGCTACTCATGAGAAATACCTCAACAAGCTCCGCAGCGTGGAAGAGGATATCCGCTTTATCCTGAATATGTGTTTTCAGGTAGTGCAGGGACTGATACAGATCTGCATTGGTAATAAGAACTTTGCAGGAGCCATTCAGGCAGCCTGACAGAGATACGCTAAGAATACAGGAAGGCTGTGTGGAAATCATATCCGCACAGCCTTCCTGCATTCTGAAACATATCTTCCTCGCTGCTTGTTGCTTTTCGCAACTTCTGCAGGGGGACTTACTTGATTCGGTTAAAATGTGACAAAAAAATGAATTTTGGTCAAATCTGGAATTTACCTGCCCTGAGCTGTTGATTTCAAAAAATGATTATGCTAGAATAAAACAGGTTAATATTTCGGGATAATTCACTTATGAAATAACATAATAATGTGAAAAGTAATTTAGACAGTATGCCCTTATAAACAGGGGGTAAGGACATGCTCACAGTAAGAAGGGAGCAATTTAGATATATGAAAAACAAGTATCTTACCAGATTCTTATGTCTGACATTGATGTCAGGAATGGTATTATCCGGTCCTGCGTCCGTACTTGCAGCAGAGGATACTGCTGCGTATACAGCAGACGGTTCTGATTTCAGCGATTCCGGTGATTTTGATTCAGGATCAGAGGATCCGGCGCCGGCAGATCCGACTCCTGCAGAGCCAACACCTGCGCCGGTAGATCCGACACCTGCAGACCCGACACCTGCACCGGTAGATCCGACACCAACAGATCCGACACCAACACCTGCAGAGCCAACACCTGCACCGGCAGATCCGACTCCGACACCAACAGATCCGACTCCGACACCTGCGAATCCTACACCAACACCGTCTTCACAGATTACGAAGGCAGCCCAGGATGTGATCGACAGAATCAATGAGTTGAACGCACAGACCATCACGCTGGAGAAGAAAGCCACTGTTCAGAGCATCCGCACTGCATATAATGCCCTGTCTGATACAGAGAAGGCACAGGTTTCTAATTATAATCTGCTGGTTCAGGCAGAAGCGACTATTGCTCAGCTGGAAGCGCAGAAGAACAATGCGAATACGAATAATCCATTTACGAGTAATACCAGTGCTGCACAGACCGGAACTCCGGTATATTATGCGTCCAATATCCACGCAGGTAAGGATTTCTATCTGGACAGCCTGAAGAATAACTACAATCTGACCTTCTCAGATGATTTCGCTTCTGTTATGGATGAGATCGAGAAGGAATATAAAGAGAAGAACAAAGTAGCAGATGCCAGCGATGTAAACGGCAGCAAGACCACCACATCTGCAGACAGTCTTCTGGTAAGAAACTGGCAGGATATCCTTGCAGTCTATGTATATCAGCAGAGCCAGGACGGAAAAACAGAATTTACTCTGGATTCCTCCTGCAAGAAAGACCTTGCGAAAATCTTTGCAGAGATGAACCCGATCGTAAGGGACAAGCAGGATATCACTCACGTTACATACGCTAATCGTAAAATCAACTACTATATTAAGAAAAATAAAATCGCAAAGAAGGATCGTACGATCCTTAAGAAATATGTGGAAACAGACTGCAAACTCCTCTGCGCGGTAGTAACAGCTGCCAACGGTTTTGTCCGCGAGAGCGTAGGAGATGATGTTTCCGAGGAAAGAGTAAATGTTATCTCCGCAGCCTATTCACTGGTTGGTAAAGTCGGTTACTTCTGGGGCGGCAAATCCACAGTGATCGGTGAAGATCCAGGCTGGGGAACCAGCGAGAAGGTATCAGCCGAGGGAAGCAAGAGCACTGGAACCATCCGCGCATACGGACTGGACTGCAGTGGTTTTGTCACCTGGGCAGTGATCAACGGATATCAGGATAAAGCAATGCAGGAAGCTGTAGGTGACGGAACTTCCGATCAGTGGGAGAAAGCAAACGTGGTAACTGAGGCAGATGCACAGCCCGGAGATCTGGTGTTCCAGAAAGGACCGGAAGCAGGAAGCGATAATCATGTAGGTATTCTCTGCGGTAAAACAGACGCAGGTGACTGGATCGCAGTACACTGCTCCTCCGGCAAGAATGGAGTAACAGTAGGCGAAGCATACAGTGCAAGCTTCCGTTACATCCGCCAGCCATCCTTCTACCCGACACAGGAACAGGTTCAGGAAATGCAGAGCAGCAGTACGGTAAGCACAACAACAGGTGATGCAGCAGCTTCCACAGGAACAGATATCTTTTCTGCAAATGTGACAGTAAGCAATACTCTGCAGGATGCGATGAAGTCAAATACTTCCGACTCAACAGGATTCACAACATCAGAATCCACTGAGAAAACTTCCATCCTTCCGGATAAAATTGACCTGTCAAAAGAGAAAGTCGCTGTATTTAAGGCAAAATAAAATGTATAAAAGAAGAGAAAGTCATACAAAAAAGTCTGGCTTTCCCTTCTTTTTTCGTGTGTAAACTTTTTTATCTGTTAACTTAAGCGATCAAGTAAAAACTGACGAATTTGCTTATTGGCCTGCGGAATATGCTTCAAAAGCGAAAAAAATATTCGAAAATATGGAAACAAAAATTGACAAAGTGTACGAAATATGTTAACTTTAAACCAATAATATAATGTCAGATAAAAAAAGGAGAAATTCCTTCTTTTTTGTTGCTGATATTACAGTAAAATCTGAAGATGAGACACCAACAGATGATTTGTTCTGTAAACAGTGAACACACTGTTGTGTTCGGAAAAGAGATACACAGATGGCATTAAGACGTGAGAGAATGAGGCTTGGTGACATGCTCATCAGGCAGAATGTACTGACTGAAGATGAATTAAAGAAAGCCCTGGAATTGCAGAAGGGAAGCGGCAAGAAGATTGGTGAAGTTCTGGTAGATAATGGCTTTATCACTGAGGATATGATCGTTCGTGCCCTCCAGATGCAGCTGGGGCTTAAAGTCGTTCAGCTGACAGGCGTGACGATCCCGAAAGAAGTCCGAAACCTGGTCAGTGTAGACATTCTTAAGAAATATACCTGCATTCCTTTTGAACTGGATCCCTACAACGCCAATATCCTTCATCTTGCAATGGCAGATCCGATGGATATGGCTGCGATCGATGACATATCTATCGTGACAAATCTGCAGATAGAGCCTTACATTGCTACAACCAGAGATATTCTTGCGGCAATCGACAGATGCTACGGCGCATCGGAGACACTGGATGCAGCCAGACGATTTACTCAGGAGAGGGCACAGCTTCGTGGAGGAGCAGCAGACGACGATACAGATACAGATGTAAGTGATGCACCTATTGTACAGCTGGTGCGTTCCCTTATTGAACAGGCAATCCGCCAGAGGGCCAGTGATATCCATATCGAAGCTCTGGAGAATAAAGTCCGTGTCCGTTACAGGATCGACGGTGCACTCTATGAGCGTATGGTATATGACAACAGCCTTCTCCCTGCGATTTCCACCCGTATCAAGATCCTTGGGGGTATGGACATTTCAGAGAAAAGGAAACCTCAGGACGGACGTATGTCCATCATGGTAGACAGACAGGACTATGATATCCGAATTTCCTCTCTGCCCACTGTACACGGAGAGAAGATCGTAATGCGACTCTCTTCCAAACTGAACCTTACACGTAACAAGAAAGACCTGGGACTTCCCCCTGATGAGATGGCACGTTTCGACCATATGCTGGCAAGTCCTTTTGGAATCATTCTTGTAACAGGACCTACAGGAAGCGGTAAATCTACTACCCTGTATACAGCACTAAGCGAATTAAATAAAGAAGCAGTCAATATCGTCACAGTAGAGGATCCTGTTGAGGCAGATATTGAGGGCATCAATCAGGTACAGGTCAACAATAAAGTAGACCTGAATTTTGCCTCAGCCCTTCGTTCCATTCTTCGTCAGGACCCGGATATCATTATGATCGGTGAGATCCGAGACAGGGAGACTGCTGCTATTGCAGTACAGGCCTCCATAACAGGACATCTGGTTGTTTCTACATTGCATACAAATAATGCAGTAGGTACTCTGAACCGTATGGCGGACATGGGAGTGGAGAGATATCTGATCGCAGATTCTGTTGTAGGAGTTATCGCACAGCGCCTTGTGCGTAAGCTGTGCAGCCACTGTAAAAAAATGCGTCCTGCCACCTCTGAGGAGAAGAGAGTGTTGAGGATGAACACACAGGAGGATGTAAATGTCTATGAACCCTGTGGCTGTGATTTCTGCAGCCATACAGGATATTACGGGCGTATCGGTGTGTTCGAGATCATGGAGGTCAATGACGAGATCCGCGACCTGATCGCAGAGAATGGCACAACAGAGGAACTGGAACGTGCAGCCAGAAACAGCGGTATGCGCACACTGAGAGAGAATGGTATCAGCTATGTGCTGAACGGCACCACCTCTGTGGAAGAGATGCTTAAGGCATCTTATGAATGATCGGGACTTATAGATTATTAATTTTACGACTATTAATATGGAAGGAATTCCTGCGGAACCGGAGTTCTCCGGAGATCCCCGGGAGTTACGAGGCAGATTAGGAAATATGTATGATTTAGATGAAATACTGATACAGTCAGTGAAGGTAAAGGCTTCCGATATCCACCTGACAACCGGTCGGCCGCCCAGCTACCGGATCGATGGTGTACTGACCCCCATAGAGGGAGAACGCCTTACCCCGCAGATGCTTGAAGACATTCTCATGCCCCTGATGGATGTCCGTCACAGAGAAGAATTACAGAACAATGGACAGACGGACTTTGCATATGCCATCTCAGGTGTGGGACGTTTTCGCGTAAATGTATTTAAACAGAGAGGAACACTTGCTTCCGTTATGCGAAGCCTTCCTTTCAATATCCCGGAACCTGAGGAACTTGGTATTCCTGCAGAGGTAGTGGAGATGACCACGCGGAAAAGAGGTCTCATTTTGGTAACAGGACCGACAGGAAGCGGGAAATCAACTACACTGGCTTCATTGATTCATGTGATCAACAGGAATTATCCTTACCATATTATTACACTGGAGGATCCAATCGAATATCTGCATAGACACGATAAATCTGTGGTAAACCAGAGAGAGATTGGAAGTGATTCTACAGATTATGCCCAGGCATTAAGAGCAGCACTTCGAGAAGATCCGGACGTGATTCTGGTAGGAGAGATGCGAGATCTGGAAACGATTTCCACTGCGATCACAGCAGCAGAGACAGGCCATCTTGTTTTCTCCACTCTGCATACGATCGGAGCAGATAAGACCATTGACCGAATTATCGATGTTTTCCCTCCAAACCAGCAGCAGCAGATCCGTATTCAGCTTGCTTCTGTGCTGGAGTGCGTAGTGTCCCAGCAGCTTCTTAAGAAAGCAGATGGAAGTGGGCGTGTGGCAGCATTGGAGGTACTTTTTGCAAACAATGCAGTGCGAAATCTGATCCGTGAAAGTAAGACGTATCAGATCGCATCCATCATGCAGACCAATAAACGTGCAGGTATGCAGACCATGGATGATGCGCTGTATGACTTATATATGAGAAAGCTTATTGATGCGGATAATGCGGTAACTTATGCTCAGGATCCGGTAAGCATGAATAAAAAAGTCAACTTTGACTTCTAACAGAGAATGATCTGGCAGACGACAAATAATTGACTGGACAGAAAGAAGTGATAAGATGCCAGGTTTTTCCTACGTGGCAGTAGACAAAAAAGGAAAAGAGAAGCGAGGAAGTATAGAGGCTGATACCAGGGAAAAAGTTGTAGACATTCTGAAGAATGACGGTCTCATCCCGGTCTCTGTCAAAGAACAGGGAGCCTTGAATAAAGAAATAGATTTTTCCATAGGAAAGAAAGTAAAGCCGCGAGATCTGAGTGTATTCTGTCGCCAGTTTGTCAGCATTACCCAGGCGGGTGTGCCGATGAAAGAAGCCTTGCAGATGCTCTCAGAGCAGACTGAGAATAAATGGCTGAAACGGGCGATTTCGGAAGTACTTCTCAGTGTGGAGAAAGGTAATACGCTGGCGGATTCCATGAGAGGACAGGCGGATGTATTTCCGCCGATGCTGATCAACATGGTAGAAGCCGGTGAGAACTCCGGTAGTCTGGAGATGGCTTTTTCACGAATGGCAGTACAGTTCGAGAAGGAAGCCAAGCTGAAAGCTACGATCAAGAAAGCAACGATTTATCCGATCATTCTGATCATTGCAGCGATCGGTGTTGTTGCGGTTATGATGCTGTTTGTTATCCCGATCTTCATTGATATGTTTGCAGATCTGGATGTGGAGATGCCGGGAATTACCATGTGGGTTATGAATACCAGCAAATGGGTAACAGCTAACTGGTACCTGATCCTGGCAGGAATTATTATTGTAGTTGTGGCATACAAGCTGATCTACAAGACAGAACAGGGCAGACTTAGCATTGATAAAATCAAGATGAAGATGCCACTGTTCGGTAAGCTGACAGTGAAAACCGCATGTGCACAGTTCGCCAGAACCATGAGTACGCTGTTATCATCCGGTATTTCAACGATTGATGCGTTGGAGACAGTGGCGAAGATCGTCAACAATATTCATTATACAAATGCGCTGATGAAAGCACGTGAGGAAGTTATGAAAGGTATTCCACTTTCCGAGCCTCTGGTTGCATCCGGGATCTTTCCTCCGATGGTATGTCATATGACTGGAATTGGTGAGGAGACTGGTAATATTGAGGACATGCTGGAGAAGTTGGCGGATTATTATGATGAAGAAGTTGAGATGACTACTCAGAGCGTGCTGGCGGCTATGGAACCGTTGATTATTGTATTTATGGCGTTGGTTGTTGGTACACTGGTTATCGCGGTTATTTCGCCGATTGGGGCTATGTATAATGGATTGGATAATCTGTAAGTTTCTTGCGATTGGGAACCGCATTAAAAGTTTCTGAAGAATTTGGATGTTTCACAGCTTGCATAGGGGCTGTGTTCATCATAGAAATCATGTAAATGTCGTGTTTTCTTAATGACATGGAAGGGGGCGCGTGGAAAAAGCGGGATTTAAGTGATTTTTGAAATTAAAAGAAGAAATGATATTACCGGGTGGACGCTCCGAGATGTAGATGTATTTGCCTACGGCTTCGGAGCCAGTCATGATAGACCTGGCTAAGACTCCTGCAGATGTAGGCAAATACATCTACATCTCGGAGCTGGTATTGGTAATATCTCAGTAAATGATATTTCTTCTTTTAATAAAGCAAAGACAAAATGTAACAAGAAAACTGAATAACGAGTTTATAAACATAACTCCCTCCCTCCTGGAAAAGCGATTTTTACAGGGGGGGGGTGGAGAGCCCGTCAGGGTTCTCGCTCGTTGAATCAATCAACGGATAGTGACATTCGTGATGACAGCAACAGGAGAGTTATGTATTCATCGAAAAGTTGAATATATTGTCTGGCATGTAAAATGTGCTGCTCTTGTATCTTTCGACACGATATGACTCTATCCGGATTGAAATGAAAATTAATTATTTTTGAAGGAGATTGAGTTATGTTTAAGTTTCTGAAAGACAGAAAAAAGAAAGATAACAAGGGATTCACTCTTGTTGAGTTAATTATCGTAATTGCTATCCTTGCAATTCTGGTTGGATTACTTGCACCCCAATATGTTAAATATGTAGAGAAATCCAGAAAATCTGCAGATGTTAGTAATTTGGATAATCTTGTAGAAGGTTTAAAAGTTGCAGCAGCAGATACTGAGTATAACTTATCTACAGCTAATGGAGATATTGTATATACACTTGTAATAAGTGATAAGGGTACAGAACTGATTAAAGGTACAGGAACAGATATTGCAGGTGCAGATGATCAGGCAGCAAAAGCATTAGAAGAATATTCTGGTGTGAAATTTACTGGTGGAACTGCAATTAGTGACATGACAGTTAAATCTCAGAAATGGGGAGTAAATGATGGCGCTAAAATGACAGGGGCAGCATCAGAAGTATGGGCTACAATTACAATTACTAAAGCAGATTCTGTAACTGTTAAATATTCTACAAATGTAGAGAATTATTCAAAAAATGGCAAAATAAGCTAAAATAGTTTATACATTAAAAAATATATTTTCTTTTCGATGAATGCATAACAATTCTTTGCTATGCATGAACGATGTTACTATCTCGGTATAATGAAAATTAAGGAGATAGTAATATGTTAAAATTATTTAACAGAAAGAAAAAAGATAATAAAGGTTTTACATTAGTAGAACTTGTAATTGTAGTTGCTATTCTTGCAATCTTAGTTGGTATTCTTGCACCACAGTATACAAAATATGTTGAAAAATCAAGAAAATCTGCAGATGTAAGTAACCTTGAAAACTTAGTGACATCATTTAAGACAGCAGCAGCTGATGGCTCAACAAATATTGCAGCAGGTACATATGCAATTGAAGTTACAACAACTGGAAGCTCAGCAGGAGCAGGAACTGCAACTGAACCATATACAGTTACTGCAAATACAGACTTAGAAAGTCTTTTAGGATCATTTGCAGGATCTGACTGGAAAAACACAAAATTAAAATCAGCAAAATGGACTGCAGCAGAAGATGGCTCTGGTGATGCACTTACAAGAATTAGTGCTCAGATTGTTGTTGCAAATGATGGATCTGTGAATGTTAAATATTATCCTACATGGTTAAAACAGATGTCTGATCAGAAAACAGATGGACAGGTTAAAGCAGAAGGAAAAACAAATACTCCAGCTGGTGGAGGTAAATAAATTTATAATATTGAAAGGAATTAACCTATGCTTCTTTTCTTAGACGCAATCCCTTACATAATAATCTTCATATTCGGAATCACCATCGGCAGTTTCCTGAATGTCTGCATCTACCGAATCCCTCTCGGAGAGTCGATAGTGACGGCCCCCTCCCACTGTATGACCTGTGGGTGGAAACTGAAGTGGTATGATATGGTTCCGGTGTTTAGTTGGTTGGTGTTGGGCGGTAAGTGTCGTAACTGTAAATCAAAAATTTCAGTACAGTATCCGATCATAGAGGGTGTCAATGGCATCCTCTATGTGATGATATGTGCAGTGAATGGCCTGGAATGGAGCAGTGTGATCTATTGCTTCATGGCATCAGCCCTTCTGGTGCTGAGTATCATTGACTGGCGTACTTATGAGATTCCGTTTGGAATCAATGTATTCCTGTTCGTACTTGGCATAGCAATGACAATCCTTGACAGAGGAAATCTTGTAGAGCATCTGATTGGAATGATCTGTGTCAGTGTTCTGCTGGGGATTTTGTATCTGTTAACTGGTGGCAGAGCTATTGGCGGGGGAGATATCAAGCTGATGTTTGCCTGCGGCCTGATCCTTGGATGGAAGCTGATCTTGCTCGCTTTTTTCCTGGGATGTATTATTGGTTCAGTGGTTCATATCATTCGTATGTCTGTAAAGAAAGCAGGACGTATGCTTGCGATGGGTCCATATCTGTCAGCGGGAATTTTTCTGGCTGCTTTATGGGGCAATGCATGGATCAACTGGTATCTGTCATTACTGGGACTGTAAAATTTTAACTGGAAATCGAAAAGTTTTTCAGTTAGAAAAATATATTTTAGCCGTGAGTTAGAATGTATTTTTGTAACCGAAAAATACGAGAGCAGCTGTTTGAAAAAATGGCAGGCTCTCATACGGAGGAACGCACAAATGGCGAAAATTTTAAGCATAGAAGTAGAGGCATCTCAGGTCAGAGTTGCGGAAATCGAAGTACGTGGTAAAAAAGGCAGGATTTTTAACTGTTTCTGCATTCCGGCACCTCAGGGAGCGGTGGAAGATGGACAGATCCGGGATACCAAAAGTCTTGCAAAAGTTTTGAGGGAAGAACTTTCTCAGAGAAAGATAAAGACAAAAAAGGTATATTTTGCAACTGGTTCTACCAGAATTGCCAGCAGAGAAGTTCGGATTCCGTTTGTAAAGACAAACAGGATTCAGAGCATCATTGAGGCAAATGCTACAGATTATTTTCCGATTGATGTAACGAAATATATCTTATCTTACAGCGTAACAGATGTAGAGACTCAGAAATCAGAAGATGGAAAAGAAGAAACCAAACAGTATCATCTGATGGTTTATGCGGCGCCGAAAGCGATTTCTGCAGCTTATAGTGAATTTGCTGAGAATGCCGGACTGACAATGGCTGGCATTACCTATACAGGTGACAGTGTTTATCATGCTGTCAGGGGAGAATATGCGACAGGAACACATATCCTGGTGAAGATTGAATTAAAAGGAACCAGCATCAGCATTATCAATAATGGCGAACTGGCTTTGCAGCGTAACATCAACTATGGTGTAGACAGCGCTGTTGAGACAGTGAGAGCTTTTCCTGAATTCGGAGACAGACTGGATGTGGGAGAAGCGCTGGAAGTACTTTGTAATAGAAGATGTATTTATTCCGCTCTTGATATGATGCCAGCAGATGAGATGGCTTCTGACGAAGATAAAATGCTGGAAACAGCCAGAGCAGAAGTGACAGAGAGCCTGAGATATATGATCGGAAATATTTCCCGAATCATGGACTATTATATTTCCCGCCATACAGATGCGACTTTTGAAACGATTGACTGCTGTGGTCTTGGTGCGCAGGTGCAGGGATTGATGGAGCTTCTTACCAATGAACTCAGCCTGTAAAAGTTCTGGAAAAGGTGGAGAATTTTGCCCTGCCGTCCAGTGCTGAGAATGAGGGCGCTTACCTTTATGCTACAGTTATGGCGCCAAGTATTTCAGGTGTAAACCTGATGGAAAAGACCAGCAGAAAAGCAAAAGAAAAGAAAGATACTTTAAGCGGCGCGACCGTTATTTTTGTAGTTGGAGCTGTAGCGGGTGTTGCACTGACTGCCGCGGGATATGCAAATCGTATTTATCAGCAGCATGAGCAGGATCGCCTGAATCAGAGGATTTCAGAAGAGAGTTCTATAGAAGATATTTACAATGCTTATAATACAGCAAAGTCGCAGTACGACAATTACCAGAATATGTATCAGTACACAAATACTCCAAATGAGGGACTTAAGAATTTTATCGAAGAGCTGGAAGAGAAAATGCCTTCGGATATTACAGTGGAGAACTTCAGCTCTACAGGAACGCAGGTCAGCTTTTCCATGCGTGTGACCAGCAAATCAGCAGCAGCGAATACAATCATGCAGCTTCGTACCTTTGAGAGTCTGGCGACCGTAACGACTACAGGTATCGATGAGGCAGAGGACGGAACCGTGTCCATGAGCGTAGCTTGTACTTATGCAGACCCGGCACCGCTGGATCAGAGCACAGAATAAGGAGGCAGATATTATGGACATGAATATTTCTATGCGTGATAAAAAATTACTGCTGATGTTTTTGGGTGTAGGGATTTTTGCATGTGGATATTTCTTTGGATATCGTCCACAGATGGAAGAAGCGGAGAACATCCAGGCATCCAATGTGCCGCTTCAGGAACGCTTAAATGACCTGCTTGAACTGGCAGAAAACAGAGAATTTTATCTGGAAGAAACGGATTCGATCAATGCAAAGATTGATGAATATACAGCGGAATTTCCATCGGACATTCGTTCCGAGGATGGAATCGTGCTTTCCAAGAATATGGAAGAATCTCTGGATATGAGCATTTCCAACGTAGGTCTTGGAACCAGGGAGTTTATCGCAGCTTTGGACGGAAGCACAGAAGATCCACTGATCGACATGCCGGATGAAACCCTTTCTGAGCAGGCAAACGCTCAGACTCAGGCACAGATTGACGAGATTGAAGGTACAGACACACAGGGCGAGAAAGACCTACAGAATGCATCTGACGAGGAAGTCGAAAATGCTGCCATGACTCTGACAACACCAGTACTTTACCGTACACAGGACAGTATGCAGTTCACAGGTACATACGCAAGCCTAAAAGATATGGTAGACTACCTCGCAGACCAGAGTGGCAGAATGACACTGGACAATGTAAATGCTTCCTTTGATTCCACAACCGGAAATCTCACCGGAAGCATCACTGTAAACCTCTTCTCCATGGCAGGAACCGGCAAGACCTATACAGAACCGGATGCAGGAAGTGTGGCATACGGAACTGATAATATTTTCGGAACCATCGAATCAGGCAAGAAGAGTAAGAAAAACAAAAAGAGCAAGAAAAAAGCAGCAGAAGCGGAGTCTGCACAAAGTACAGATAACACAGCAGATCAGACAGCTTCCAATACTGGCGCTGACGGCCAGAACACCAACAGTCAGGAAGGAGAAAATACGCAGGATGCAGCAGCCCCTGCTGATACCGCCGAACAGGCACAATAAAGGAAAGTATGTTAGAGGGGAGAAATACAGGGCCCCTCTATCTGTGTTTTTATATTAGAAAGAAATTCCACTGAGATTTTCCCAAAATGACGTAAAAGAAGGGAGCATACACTTGGACAGAAAAAAGAATAAGAACTCAAATGCAGGTATGACACTGCTAGAAGTAATCATTGCAGTGAGCATCTTTTCCATAACTGCGATTGTGCTCCTTCAGAGCTTTGTGACTTCAAGCAGGATCAATAAGAAATCGAATTTATATCTGGAAGCAACGACTGTAGCACAGAACATTATGGAGGAAATCAAGGCGAAGAAATTCGAAGAAGTTTCTCTGGCATTTAATTATCCTCTGGACAGCAGCGGCTCTTCCAGACTGACATTCCTGGATCCCCAGAAAAGCAGAATCAACAGTGGTGCTGCGGATGAACTGGGCGTAAGGGAGGTACTGGCAGCCAAAGATAACAGCGATTCAGTAGTATATAATCCTGTGCGAAAATATACAGATGGTGTGGATGAAACGAACGTAACAGCATCTGTAATATCTACAGATAATGGTAAGACTTATAAATTCAATCCAAGAAAAACTGGTGACAATGCTTCGAAATATTACTTTGAACTTACTAATGTAAACAATAACCATGAAACATTTGATGCACTGGTGACCTTTGATGGAAGCCAGAGTTCTGGGTATAAAAAGAAAACGGCTACTAACAGTGAAGAAGGGAAGAATGATTATCTGGCACCGAATATTTCCAAGCTGGACACGAAATCGAATGCATTTTTGATCATGCCTCAGGCATGGGATGAAAATGCTATGCAGCAGATTGTAAACGCTCAGAATGCGAAAGCTCTTGACAAGTGGAGAGAGCAAGAAGAACGTGATGTTGTTCAAGGTACAGATGAAACAGATGAGGATTATGCACAGAGAAAAGCAGAGTATGAAGCCGCTAATCCACAGCCTCGCCTGCTTGATCCGGAGGATGTATACAAAAATACCAGAAGAACCCTTTACATTAAGATTGAGGAAAATAATGGAACAATAAAAGCGGAAGCAAAATATACGCTTTGTGCCTACAATTATACAAAAGAGGGTGGAAGTACTTATGAAACTATGAGTTTTTGTCCTTGTAATGGAACCGGTGAAGAGGGAAACGATATAAAAGAAGGATGTTTTTGTACATATAAGAGTGCCTATGTACCTTTCTACAGTTCTGAGACGGGAGAAAGTTTGAAGAATTTGTTTGTATTTTATTATCCAAATTATAACTCTAAAAGTTCAACAAACCCATACGACAAAATCGTATTGGATAATACAACAAATTATGAAGTAAATTTCTATGTAACAAAGCAGCGTGACGAGGCGAATAAGATTCCTTCTTATACGCAGGAGACAATGTACCGTATGTCTCTTATTATTCAGGAAAATCCGACAGCACGAGGTAAATCAAACTGGAATACAAATCCAAGCCTTTATCGCGCAGTGACCAAGCTTCGCACAAATCTGGATTATAACATCAGTGATATGGATGAGGTACTGAATCGTCCAAAGATTACTCAGATGTCTCTGACCTATCAGGCTGTAAATGACAGTGGTAGTAGTGGTGCAAAAGTAAGCAACAGTGCAGCTAAGAAAGTTCTGGAATATAATGGCCTGGATGACAGAGAAGAGGAAGATCGTATTTATACTGCAAAAGTAGAAGTATATAAGGCAGGAGCAGCAGCTAAGAATTTTCAGGGTGAAACGCCTATAGCTACGCTTGATGGTTCAAAAGAAGACTAATCTTTCAGGAGGAATAGATGAAAAACAATAAAGGTTTCTCGCTGTTTACAGTTCTGATAGCAGTATCTTTTGTGGGAATTTTGGGATTGCTTGTTTTGTACATGGCTCTTTCAAACTTTAACATGAAAGTTACGGACCTGAAAGGTAAGGACAGTTTTTATACAGCGGAGAGAGCAATAGAAGAAATCAGGGCCGGTTTGCAGGAGGATGTGGGTGACGCCATGTCTAAGGCATATACACAGGTCTTAGAAACTTATAATAAGAATACTAAACTTGAAGATACATCTTTGGATAAACAGCGTCAGAGTGATTTTGAAGATTTATTTATTAAGGAACTTGTCAAAAAACTTAAAATTACTTCCAGTGATGGCAGTGTTACAGGAAATGAAAATCGTTATAGTCTGCAATATTTAAGAAATTATGTGGATCTGCAGATTGATAATGATAAGGAATCTTTGATCATTACGAATCCTGCTGGTACAGATCCAGTAATGAAAAGCAGCAAGAAATCTGGTGTATCACTTAAGAATCTGAAAGTGATTTATGTAGATCCAAAAGGAAGAGCTTCTATCATTGAAACGGATATCCGTTTAAAAATTCCGGATGTACAGTTCCCAACTCCATCTACGTTGCCAGATCTTATGAATATGATTGTTGTAGCAGATCAGGGAATTGTAATCAAAGGAGCGGCAGGGCAGAATTCGACGATTAATGGAAGTATTTATGCCGGCCTGTTGCCGGATGAACTGGCGGGTGGTAAGAGTGGCGCAAGCATTTATGTTCAGCCGAGTGCAAGCTTAAATATCAGTTCCGGAGATAAAATAGTAGCCAAGGGATCTGTTGAAGTGGAGATAGGTTCTTCGTTTACAACTGGCTCAGGAGTAAATTTGTGGGCGAAAGGTCTGAATACGAATTCATCAGAACTGGTAAGTTTAACCGGTTCTACATATTTTGCAGATGATCTTACAATTTCAGGACGTAACAATAATGTGACACTTGCCGGAAACTATTATGGATATGGTTCTACAGAGTCTGCACAGTCTGATGACTGCAAGTTCAAAGACAGTTATGTGGGAGCAAGTCCTGCAGAGTTAAACAGTGCAATTACTATTAATGGAAAGAATACGACTCTTGATTTGTCAGGAGTACAGAAACTTATGCTGGCAGGAAAGAACTACATTGCAACTTCAAAGATTTCTGCTGGTTCTATGAATAAAGTAAATTCTACAGATATTATGATGGGCGAGAGTCTGACTGTAAAGGGAACCCAGCTTGCATATCTGGCACCTACAGAAATTCTTGGAAATAATAGTATGACTGCTGATGACAGAAACGCTATGACAAATCCGATGACTTTTGATGAGTATAATACATATTATTCCGAGAAGGGCTTGCAGGAAGACGGAAAAGATCCGGTAGCTGTTCAGTGGGATACACCAGTAGAATCATGGAACAATAAGACACTTAGAGAAATTGGTGTAGATGCATCAGAACCTGTAAAAACTGTATTTTATAATAACAGTGAAAATGGTTTTGTATATTTTTATCTGAACTTTACAGATAGTCAGAAAGCATCCGATTTCATGCAGTATTTTTACCAGGGCACTACAAAAGAAAAAATGGATGAGTATCTGGCATTCTATTTTGGCAGTAATGGTTCTGGAATTAATCTTATGGATCCTCAGGCATATCTGCGTTATGTTACTAATGGTAATGTACTTTCTTATGACAGCAGTAAGCAGAGCGGAAATATGGAAGTGGCAACCAGTGCAGGAAGCCCGGATGCAAAAGTATTGCAAGAACAAGTAGGTTATCAGAACACCTGGTATGCGCTGAATCGAAAGATGATCACCAGTTATGATCTGCTTAATACAAAAGTAGAAGAGGGTGATGGAGATACACATGATGAGACAGATGCAAACAGAAGCGTGTATGATAATCTGGTAAATGAGAAGAAGATGGTTCTGTTTATAGAAGGACAAGACACCGCTGCACTGAAGGTTCCATGGGAATATGAATATACTGCAGATGAAGATAATGGCGGTTTAAGGGCCATTATGTATCATAATGGTGAAAGCAGTACATTCAAAGTAAAAGAGAATGGTGCTGAGAGTACGAGAACTGTTAGTGGTGCAAACACAACTTTAAAGATTACGAAATCTGATGAAGATAAACTGCGTCTGGTAGTATGTACTGGAAATGTTGAGATTGAAGATGGAGTTCATTTCAAGGGAATTATCATGGCAAAAGGAACGCTAACCCTTGGTGTTGGCGCAACACTGGAATCTTCTCCTCTTGAAGCAGCAAAAGTATTCCAGGCACAGATTAGTTCCTTAGGAGATGGTGAAACTGCCAAAGCGCAGGATTTCTTCTGGGACGGTGATAAATACGTTCTTGGAAACTCTTCATCTTCAACTACAGGCAACAATACAAATAATTCAGATGTATATGACCTGGCAGATTGCGTTGTCTATGAAGGATGGAATAAAGAATAATGATGGAATATTTTTCAGGGAACATGTTAGAGTATCCCGAAAAAGGAGGCGAATAGAAGATGAGACAGAAGAATAAAGGTTTTACTCTGGTAGAAATGGTTATTACAGTTGCGATATTTGCCATACTTCTTGGGATTCTCGTTCCATCATTGAATTCTATTCTGGGATTCCGGGTGCAACGAGCAGCCAATTCCATCGCAAGTGCATTGGACAAAACAAAAATAGAAGCTTCTAACCGCCTGGTAGGTGAAATGAAATTGGAAAAGCTGGAAGATGGATATTATATTACTTATTATCTTGACAGAGGAAAAGTTGAGGGTGAATCTAATGTGCAGGAGGATCAGGCAGAGAAAATTGCTCCTGCGAAAACCTTAATCAGTTATACTACAAGTGATGGGGACACTCATCAAATGCAGCCAGGTGATAGTATTGTTTTGACATATGATCGTGCCACAGGTGGATTTCTTCCACTTCAGGAGAGTGTCTGGACACAGAAAGAAATTCTGGCACAATTGGCAGCAGGCAATGATATTCCACTTACAAGAACCGGAAATTACTGTACATCAATTATTGTGCAGGGTGGTAGAAGGATTAAGACCATCAGTATGGATATTGATACTGGAAAATATACAATCACATCAAGCTGGGCTTCAGAATAGTACAATGAAAAGAGGGAGAGCATTCGATGAAAACAAAAGGAAAAGCATGGAAATTAAAGAATAAGGGATTTACTTTGATTGAAATGATCGTGACAGTTGCCATCATTGCAATCTTTTCGGGAGTAGTAGTGACCTTTATCGGTACTGGCTCCGGTGTGTACAGAAATACTTCCAGTAACTCCAAAGTCCAGATGGAAACACAGGAGACTTTTGATAAAATCGAAGACTTGATCATTGATACAAACAGAAGCCTGTATTATGCAAACGGTTCTGATAGTGAGATAGGTGCGGAGATTCGAAATGACATAAAAGAAAAAGGCGGCATAAACAGTACCGGAAACAAGACTTTTATTGCATGTAATGAATATGAGAATGGTGATGGCAGCAGCCAGTATATTTATGATGTTCTGGACTGGCAGGCATCCGATGCGAAAATTTATTATAGTTGCAGAGAGTATACAGCGGCAAGCAGTACAGACAAAGATACTAACGATGATCAGGAAACGGAAACCTTTTCAGATGAATCAGGTGAGAATCCGGTAACTGACGGAAACAGCAGCACTACATCAACAAAGGCCAGAAATGCTAAAACTCTGGTAGAGCGTTCCGTTCTTGCAACTGGAATCCTTGATTTCCGTGCTGATGTGTCTAAGGTAGAATCCGATAAAATCGTAAGATTCCAGCTCAGCACAGAAAACGGAAAGAAACAGATTCAGACCTTACATAGCGTAAGTCTCAGAAACAATGTAGATTTAAAGAAACCGTCAGATGCATTTGACAAAGCGGAATCAACAGACGTAGGAATCCGAATCATCAACGCTCCAGAATCCATGGATCCGGGAGAATCCACAATGCTGGCTTACGGCTTAACCGGAAACGGAAGCATCGACCCAACTACTGTTACATGGCTAGTAGTAGAAAACGATGCCAATGGCAGCTTTCCGCCTCAAGACCATACGAACAGTCGCCTAACAATCAGCGAGAACGGAAGCGGATATATCAGAGTAAAAGTAACCGCAGTAAGCACAACCGGACAGAGGGTGGAATCGCAGGTTGTGACGATAAAAATTAATGCGAAACCGACTAGTTTAATTTCTGATGTAAAGAAAATTTTAATTGCGGCAGGTGCAAGCTACGATTTAAGTAGTAATATTACTTGGAGTGTTTTATATAGTGATATGACAACTTCTTCAACTGGAAATTTGTCATGGGATGTAAAGGGATGCAATTATGCAAGCATTACCTCCTCGGGAGTTCTTTCCGTTAGTGCCGATGCTGGAACTGCTGATAAAGGAACTGTGCTGGTGACAGTAACTGATGCGGAACATGAGGATGTGTACGGTACATTAGAAGTGTCTATTGCTAGAATTGATCTGACACTTCCAGGTAATGGTGCAACGTATGAGGTTGGAAATAACAAACAACTGAAATGTACATATATGGAGGGTGGAAATGTAGTAGAAACGGTTGAAGATAACAGGACACCGCAGATAATAACAGTTATTACTGAGCAGAAACCAAACAATGCGTCTGAATATAGTGTAGATGGAACCTTTACACAGAATGATATTGGAACTTGGACAATCAAGGCAGCAGTGAATCTGTCTGTACGTGAGAACCAGGGTTATGATCTTACCTTTGGTATAGTAAATGTGGCGAATACATTTAGAGTAGATTCTCGAAACTCTGGAACAGGACAGATTATTGTACATGGTGATTTGGCATATGATACAGTGATTGCTGGTAGAGAGTATGACTGTTCTGGTTACAATCCAAATGATTTTTATTTTTCTACTGCGGATACTAATTTGA
>OGUO01000339.1_pt1 | contig 35539 bp, 28 predicted proteins | sample 1553641 | NCBI WGS metagenome assembly OGUO01 (sample SAMEA2579980, study PRJEB22360) | human gut metagenome | biome: human gut; feature: human-associated habitat; material: faeces | place: Denmark | collected 2008/2010 | reverse complement strand
ATATTAAGCTGGGAATTGGCTGCAATGATGTCAAGTACATCACGCTCTTCTTCGGATGAAAGTTTACGACCTTCAAACGAAACTGCCATATTGGCTTTATCAAAAAACTTCGTAGCACTTTTAAATTTGTTGGCAATATCTTCCCTAAGCTGTGCAAAAGGTATCTTATCATCAAGCACAACCACTATTCCATATTTATTGCCTTTAATAATTACTGAATTATTCATCGGTTCAGCCCCCTATTCATTAATAATAAAATTTGTATTAACATCAAAATACACTGATGAAGGTATTTCTGTATCATAATAAGATGCCATCGCGTAGTATGCCATAATACCTGCATTTGAAGCGGCATAAGCATATGGAAGCATTACTGTTGTCACTACCTCAGCCTGTCCTTGGTCATTCTGTGAGAACATGACATAACATGCGTGGTTACCTCTTTTTTTGTCCTCTTGTGCTGTTCCTGACTTACCGCACACCTTTACAGGAAGCCTGTTTGTAAGCATTGAAATCGCACCTTCAGATATAACTCTTGCCATACCGTTTTGCACGGTTGTCCATGTCGCATCCGACACGGAATCAGCTTTGTTTGCCACATCCGGTGTAAATTCTTTTATTATATTTCCGTCGCTATCCGTGATTTTTCCAATAAGATTTGAATTGTATACGGTACCACGGTTGGCAATTGTCGAAACATATCTTGCAAGGTTTAATGAGGTATATGCATTAGTACCCTGACCGATAGCAGATGATGCCGGGTTATAGTCGGAAGCTCTTGGTGCCGCTTCCTGAATCTGGATACCTGTTTTGGTAGCAAGTCCAAGCATTTCGGCATATTTTTTCAACCTTGACAAGCCGTAATCAAAACTTAAACTTCCGTCAGAGGTAAAACTCAGTCTGTATCCAAGTTCACAGAAATATACGTTGCATGAACGCTGCAATGCTTCCTCTGTGGCTAAAGGACCATGTTCATTAGGATAATTCCAACATTTTATGTTAGGTGTAATTGAATCAAAAATACCTTTGCAATATATGGTATCATTCGATGTTATTATTCCTTCTGTCAAAGCAGCAACAGCAGTCAGCGGTTTAAATGTTGAACCGGGAGCAATCCTGGTGTGGGTTGCACGGTTTACAAGCGGTGTTGATTTATCATTTAACAAAGATTTGTAGTATGTCGAATCAATGGTTCCTGAAAAAAGATTAATATCATAACTTGGATATGACACCAATGCGATAATATTTCCTGTATTAGGGTCTTCCATTACGCACGAACCGGAACAAGGGTCAAGCGCAAGCTGCGCCGGAGTTATCTCAAGACTGCTTATCTTATTTTTAACAAATTCATAAGGTGACGCACCGTTTGAAATTGCCACATATTCAGAATCTGTATGCTTTACCGCATCCTGCTCCATAAGTATCATACACATAAGTCTGCCTGGTATTGTTCTGTTCAGAATAAGTTCTTTATATATGAGTTTGTTAAGTTCTGAATCCTTGGTAATCTCTTTCATAACAAGCTCATTAATAACAGCTATTACCTCATCTGTTGTAGGATATTCCGTACTTACGTCAAGGTTGTTGATATTAATCCATTCGTTACTTATTGCACCTTCAAGATATTCTTTTAAAGAAATTGTACCATCGGACCACTTCTTGCTTAATTCATCCTCCGAAGATATTTTATCCTTACTAAGAATGTCTTTTTCGATAAGGAGCGTCCTTATTCTTTTAATGTACTCCTTCATATCGTCTGAAAGTTCATTATAAGGTGTTCCGTTCTGCATTTCAGCCAGAATTGTGTTAAGAATTTCTGCTTTTCTTGAACTGAAAACAGAATATACATTCTTTGCAGCCTCCGTATCTGATTCTGCTATCTTGTCCATATCTATCATATTGTTGTCAATAAAGGCAAAATATACCCTTGTTACAGGCATAACAATGTCCCCGGAAAGTCCGGCATTTGTCTCATCACCCTCAACTATATTGGTTATAAGCGTTTCTGCAAGACGTCTTTCAAGCAGGTTGTAAATTTTTTCCTGTAATTTTACATCAATGGTAAGGTAAATATCATTTCCTACCTGTGCGTCTTCCTGAGCTGTTATCTCCTGAACCCTGCCCAATGTATCAACAAGCATTGTCGTAGTTCCTTTTTTTCCTGCAAGAACAGTTTCGTAAATAGACTCAATTCCTGATTTCCCTACAACATCATTAGCAGTATAATCAGGATTGGAAAGTTTAAGTTCTTCAAGTTCTGATTCACTTACTTTTCCGGTATATCCGATTATATGTGCAATATACTTGCTGTAGTTATATTTTCTGAGATATTCTTCCTCAATACCTACACCTGTAAGTTCTGATGAAGATTCAAGAATTGCAGCCATTGTCTGTTCGGAAACATTCCTTGCAAGTGTAAAAGATATATATCTCTTATATGAATTGACAGAAAGATTATATCTGACATAAATAATGTCAAGTGCTGTTTTGTCATCATATTTGCTGTCAATGCGATATCTTGTCTTTAATTTCTTTATAAGATCGTATTCCGTAATGTTTTTTTCTTCTTCAGTAAGTTCTCCTACTGACTTTTTCCCAAGTATATCCCTTAAAAATCTCTGAAGGCTGTTTCCTTCAATATTATATCTGTATGTTCCGAATTCTGTATATTCTATAGGAAAATCAAAATTAAGATTATCCCCGTTTTCCTCTATTATTGATATCGTCTTTGCGATAATCTCATTAAGTGTCTCATTTCTTACTTTTGTTGAATCATAATATCCGCAATCCTCAATTACCACTGAGTAAGCAAGTTCACTGTAAGCTAATAGTTCACCGTTCTTATCGTAGATATTGCCTCTTGGTCCCACAGTTGCAATCTCTCTCTGGGCTTTCATTGTATAGTTCTGTTTGTAATATTCGCCCTTTACAATTTGTAAGCTGAAAAGTCTTGAAAGAAGAATCCCAAACAATACAATCACAACAAGTACAAAAGGTACTATCCTCGATGTAAAAAAATGCTTAAGCCCCGATCCGAGGTCCTTAAGAAACTGAGTTATTGCTTTTAACCGCATCGTGAACCTCCTTCTTTTTTTCAAGCAGAATCAGTTTTCTGTTAATAAAATATACAAATACATATGCAAAAATAGTTATTACACCGGTATATATTATCTCAGGAAATATAATCCTTACGACATAAAATCCGAAAGATAATTTATTCCGTACAAGAAAGCCTGTTACAAAAACAGCTATTCCGTATAAAAAGTCACATAATACAACCAGACTTATCGGGAAAATAAGCTGCTCCTTAACATATTCCTTATGGAAAATACCATTTAAGAAACCGGCAAGCATATAAAGCAGTGCTGTAAATCCTATTATCTTACCGGCCATTATGTCAACAAGCAGTCCACTGAAAAATCCGGTAAAAATACCTGACGCACGGCCTCTCATATAACCTACGATGCATGTAAACATAAGTATAAGATTAGGTGTTATTCCTGCAACCGAAAGCGCACCTGCGAATAAAGTACATTGTAATGCATATAATATGATTATTGAAATAAAACTAATTATAAAACGTCTCATACAGCCTCTATTTTACAGTATCACCTGTTATCTTTTTTTGTGTTATGATTAAAACTTTCTGGATATGCTTAAAGTCCACGGCCGGAATAACATATCCTGACTGGGTAAGGTTATTTGAATCTGTTTCTATATCTTTGGCGTATCCGATAAGTATGCCCGGAAGGAATTTTTTACTTACATTGGATGTAACTATCATATCTCCGTCCGATATTTTTACATCTGCATCAAGATAACTTAACCTTAAATAACCGTCTTCAATAAGCTTTAAATCACCGCTTACGGCACATACATCCGATGTGTTCATAAGCATTGAGCTTACTTTACTTTCATCATCAATAATACTTCTGACAAGGGAATATTTTTCGGAAACCTTATATACAATACCTACAAGACCATTTCCTGCGATTACATTCATATCAACTTCTATACCGTCTGCCGAACCCTTATCTATGATAAAAGTATCATACCAGCTGTCGGAATTTCTTCCAATTACATTGGCACCGATCTTCTCATATGACGAATAAACATTGTCTATTTTGTACAATTCCTTCAGATCGTTATATTCTACCTGTTCCAGTTTCATTTTAATATTTTCTTCTTCAAGCTCACTGAGTTTGGTTTTTAATTCATCATTTTCTTTCTGCAGATTTTCTACTGACTGGAACAAATCTTTTTTTTCCGTAAGCCATGAACCGATTCCATTAATTCCTTTCTGGAGAGGGATTATGATGGAACCTGTCACTTTTTGAAGTGGTTTAGTTAACTTATCCGTAAAAAATGTAATGCCTATAAGTAAAAAACATACGCAGGCAAGTATTGTAAGCCATGTTTTGGGCGAAAGAAAAAATTTAAACTTTTTTTTCATAGATTTTCCTTAAATATTAGTCAATAATTCTATCCTTAGGTATATAAGCAATTTCATTATATTTTTCATCATCGATTATTGTTTTGATACCTTTAACAACACATTCCGAAGGATTGTCCGCAATATTCACATGAAGTTCGGTCTCTCCGTTAATCAGTTCGCCAAGTCTGTTTATGGCAGATGAACCTCCGGTAAGATATATTCCCGTGTCAATGATATCTGCCGATAATTCAGGTGGGGTTCTCTCAAGAATTGATTTAATAGAATCCACAATCTGATTGATAAAATCTTTAAGACATTCGTATACAATATCCGAAGATATAGTACAGTTTGTAGGCAGACCTGTAACAACATGTCTTCCATAAACGTTTACAGTTGTCTCTTCCTGCTTAATTGCACTTCCAAGCTGACATTTTATATATTCTGCTGTCTTGGAACCGATAACAAGATTATATTTTTTCCTTACGGCACTTATTATCTGGCTGTCAAGCTTATTTCCACCAAACTTAACGGCTTTGCTTAGTACGATTCCGCCAAGGGAAAGTACTGAAATCTCGGTAGTATCTGCTCCGATATTAACAACCATTATTCCTTTCGCATTATTAACATCAACGCCGGCTCCGATTGCATCTGCAACAGGCTTGTTGATTACATATACTTTCTTGGAATGTACCTTAGGGTCTTTTGTCAGTTCAAAAAATGCTCTTTTCTCGACCTCTGTAATATCCGTAGGAACTGCTATATAATAATCAGCAGGCACTATTTTTTTGGTATCATGACTGATTTTTTTGATAAATTCTATAAAAAGTGTCTGCATATTATCAAAATCGGCAATCACACCACATTTAACCGGAAAAGATACCTTGATATTATCAGGTGCTTTTTCGTACATTTCAAAAGCTTCATCACCAAATGCAAAAACCTCTGTTTTGTTTGCTATGGCTATTATGTTCTTCTCATTAAGGAATGTATCTTTATCTTTGTGGTATATTTTGATATTACTGGTTCCTATGTCCAGTCCGTAAATATTCTTTGCCATATTTTTACCCTCAAATCTTTCTAAATCATGTCTTGTTCTTTTAGGCTTATGTATCTATTATCACCAATAATAATATGGTCAATCAATGGGATTCCTACAAGTTCTCCTGCTTCTTTGAGTTTTTTCGTACAAAGGGAGTCCTCCCTGCTTGGGGTGGGGTCCCCGCTGGGATGATTGTGTACAACAATAATATATACCGCACCTTTACTAAGTGCGTATCTGTACACTTCCCTTGAGGTAATACATGTATAATTAACAGTACCCATGGATAATATTTTCTCATTAATAAGTTCACACTTGGTGTTGAGCAACAATACCATAAAGCACTCATATTCCAGGTGCCTTAATTCCTCCATACAGTAATCAGCAGCATCCTTTGACGTATTGAAAACTGTTCTCTTAGCCATTGTTGCCTTTGAAATGCGTGATGACAATTCTCCTATACACTGAAACATTATCGATTTAACTTTACCGATTCCGTCTATGGAACAATAATCCCTTTGTGTAAGGTGTTTTAATCCAAGGATCCCCATATTGCCGGAAAGCTTAAATAACTCCTCGGCAACCTGGATACAGTTCTTGTCTTTTGTACCGCTTCTGATAATAACAGCTAAAAGCTCCACATCCGTGAGGCTTGCCGCACCATATCTTTCACATTTTTCGTATGGTAAAAGTACGTTTTCTTCTGTGCTAATTTTCCTCAAATATGTCTCCTTCTGCAAAAAGAAGATTCGCAAGAAAAAATCCCTTACCATTTATAATAACATACTTTAATTATAATTTCTATTCCAATTCTAATAATTTTTGTAAACTCATCATAATTCCGAATTTGGCGTGATACCAGGTGAGCCCACCCTGGAAAAATACCGTATAAGGAGGACGAAGCGGTCCGTCTGCTGACAACTCTATTGATGAACCGGAAATAAATGCCCCCGCAGCCATTATAACTTTGGAATCATATCCGGGCATATCCCATGGTTCCGGAGTAACATGGCTGTCAACAGGTGCTGCAGCCTGAATTCCCTTACAGAATGCAATAACACCTTCTGCTGATCCAAGTGTAACCGCCTGGATGATATCATGACGGGATTCAGAACCGTTCGGAATTACCGGATATCCTAAAGCTTCGTAGATATTTGCTGCAAAAGTAGCACCCTTTAAAGCACCGCATACAACAGTTGGTGCAAGGAAGAATCCCTGATAGAAGGACTGTGTAACACCAAGTGTAGCACCGACTTCTTTACCGAGTCCCGGAGAAGTCAGACGATAAGCACAGTTTTCGATCAGATCAGCTCTTCCGGCAACATATCCGCCGATTGGGGCAAGTCCGCCACCCGGATTTTTGATCAGAGAACCGACGATCATGTCTGCACCGACATCACTTGGCTCGATACGCTCAACGAATTCACCGTAACAGTTATCTACCATACAGATGACATCAGGGCGACGTTCTTTGATAAATGCAATCAGTTCGCCGATTTTTTCTACAGAGTAGCTTGGGCGTGTCTGGTATCCTTTGGAACGCTGGATTGTTGCCAGTTTGATTGTTTTATCTTCCAGAGCTTTTTCAATCGCAGGATAATCAAAATATCCATCTTCCAGAAGTTCTACCTGTTTATAGGAGATTCCATATTCTGCAAGAGAGCCGTTAGATGGACGGATTCCGATTACTTCTTCAAGTGTATCATATGGTTTTCCAACCGGAGATAACAGTGTGTCTCCGGGACGAAGATTCGCTGCAAGCGCAAGCGCAAGCGCATGTGTTCCACAAGTGATCTGCGGACGTACGAGTGCAGCTTCTGTATGAAAAACAGAGGCATAGACATCCTCTAAAGTATCTCTTCCCTGATCATTGTATCCATATCCGCTTACATAGTTAAAGCATCCTTCACTTACGCGGTTCTCCTGCATGGCATGAATTACTTTTAACTGATTGTATTCAGCGTTTCTGTCAAATTCTTCAAAACGTTCTTTTAGTTTCTCTTCTGTCTTCTGTCCGAACGCCCAGACTTCTTTGCTGATTCCTAGCTGTTCGTAAATTGTTTCTGTAGTTGGTGTATTCATTTTTCTTCTTCTTTCTTTTTAAGTTTTTTATCGTTTGATTTACATGGCAAAGCTGCATTTTATCTAAATGCAGCCTGATGTCCTAATGAATGATTTCTTTTTCCTTTAAAACAGTGAGCATCTGTTGGATCAGTTGTTTATCTTCTCTTCCAATCTCACTTTTATCAAGCCAGATGACATCTCTTTCTCTTCTAAACCAGGTCAGCTGTCGCTTGGCAAAATGTCTTGTGTCTCTCTTAATAATGCGTACGGCTTCTTCCAGAGGATACTCTCCTTCAAAATAACCAAACAGTTCTTTGTATCCAAGTCCCTGCATCGCAACACTTTCTCTTTTAAGTCCGCGCAATCTTAACGCATTGACTTCTTCAAGAAGTCCTTCCTGCATCATCAGATCAACACGCTGATCAATCCGGTCATAGAGAATCTTACGATCATCTGTCAGCACAAAATATGCGGAGTTATAAGCAGATTCTTTCTCACGTTCCGCCTCATTGTGCTCGGAAATCTTCTGTCCGGTCTGCTGATAATATTCCAGCGCGCGGATCACACGTTTTACATTATGAAAATGAATTTGTTCCGCAGATTCCGGGTCTACTTTTTCAAGCATTTCATGAAGATATTCTGCGCCCTGGGTTTTGGCAAGTGCTTCTAATTCTTCCCGATAAGCAGTATCGGCATTATTTTCTGTGAAATCAATATCGTAAAGTAACGCCTGAATATAGAATCCTGTTCCGCCGACAACGATCGGAATATGTCCCCGCTGATAGATTCCTTTCATTGCTTCTTTTGCCATCTGCTGAAAGAGAACAACGTTAAAATCCTCAGACGGATCAAGAACATCTACCAGATGATGCGGCACACCGTCCATCTCTTCCGGACGGATCTTGGCAGAGCCGATGTCCATCTCCTTGTAGACCTGCATAGAGTCAGCAGAAATGATCTCTCCGCCGATCGCTTTGGCAAGTCCGATAGAGGCAGCAGTCTTCCCGACAGCAGTTGGTCCGGTCAGAATGACAAGTGGGCGTTTGTTTGTCTGTTCCATCTATATTTCCTCGATTCCATTTATACAATTCGTTTAAATTTCTTTTCCAGATCACGTTTTGTCATGGCAATGATTGTCGGTCGTCCATGCGGACAGTGATATGGATTGTCCAGTGTCAGGAGTTCGCCGATCAGTTTGTCTACTTCCTGTGCAGAAAGACGGTTATTTCCCTTTACAGCAGCCTTACAGGACAAGGATGCAACCTTCTCATCGATCAGCTCCGGTGTCATAGAAGTAGAAAGACCTTCGGTCAGGTCATCGATCATCTCCATCAGAAGTTCTTTCTTGGCAATACTGAACAGATTGTCAGGTACTGCACGGACTGCATACTCTTCTCCACCAAAAGGTTCAATCTCGAAACCAATGCGTGAAAAGCGGTCCATATTTTCATTCAGAAGCTGTGCTTCCTGCATGGATAAGCTTAAAATGATCGGAGGACTTAAGTACTGAGAAGTAAATTCTCTGCTTTTCATTTCACGCAAGGTACGCTCATACAAGACGCGTTCATGAGCCGCATGCTGATCAATGATGTAGAGATTATCTTTAAATTCTACGAGCCAGTAGGTGTCAAAGACCTGGCCGATCAATTTATATTCTGCACGGATATCTCTTTTTAAGAAATTTTCTTCAAAGAGATCCATCTGCGTACCGTTTTCTGGTTCTGATTTTGCGTCGGTTATTTCACAATCAGATACTGCATCGGTGCTGGTGGTGGCAGTTTGCATTTCAACAGCTGGTTTGGATTTTTGAACTGCTGCCGCAGTTTCCGGTGCAACTGTCTTATCTGCTGCTTCAACGGCGTATTTGACATGTTCAGCAATTTTGTCTTTCTGTTCATCTGCACGGAAAATCTCTTTCCGGTCTGCAACTTCGGCGGAAGAAGAACGATTATGGTAAGAAAGTACGCGCTCCTTCATCTTACGGATAAAATAATCCTCATCTTGAACATCATCCTTAACCGTTTCCCTGGATTCTTTGATCAATTCCGCAGCTGTTACTTTTTCATTCTCCTTACGCGGACGAAGAAGAAACGGACTGCCGGTATCCTCTTTATCTTTGGTCGAAGCGGATGTGAATGTCTTTTTCACTCGCTCCGGTCTTTCTGCCATGTTTTCGTTCGATTCCACCGGATCAGGAACTTCTGCTTTCTGGATCAGTTCCGGTTCCAGCAAAGTCCTGTGTACGGCTTCAAAGACGGTATTATAAACCTCTTGCTGCCGTGAGAAGCGAAGCTCCATCTTTGTCGGATGCACATTGATATCTACATTTTCTCCACTCAGATGAAAATGCAGAACTGCAAACGGAAACTTGTGCTGCATTACAAAATCACGATAAGCATCTTCCACGGATTTGGAGATCATTGCACTTTTGACATAACGGCCGTTTACGAAGAAATTTTCAAAGTTACGATTTCCACGTGTGATGATCGGCTTGCCGAGAAAACCTGTGATATGGATACCATTTTTCTCATAATCGATCTCAATCAGGTTAGCTGCCACATCACGGCCATAGACATTGTAGATCACATCTTTCAGTTTTCCGTTTCCGGAAGTACGAAGTTTTTCCTGTCCGTTATTTAAAAACTGAAAAGCAACTTCCGGATGAGACAGGGCAAGGTGCATCAAGAGATCCTGCACATGTCCGGCTTCTGTCATAGGTGTTTTCAAAAATTTTCTTCTGGCAGGAACATTGTAAAATAACTGATGGACGAGGAAAGTTGTCCCATTTGGCGCACCGGTATCTTCCAAGGATACTTCTTTTCCACCTTCAATGACATAACGGGTACCAAACTCTGCATCGGCAGTCTTTGTGATCAGTTCCGTCCGGGTGACGGCTGCAATACTTGAAAGCGCCTCTCCACGGAATCCCAAAGATGCAATATGAGACAGGTCTTCTACTGTCTCAATCTTGCTTGTAGAATGCCGCAGGAAAGCACGCTGCACTTCATCCCGCGGAATGCCACAGCCATTATCTGTAATACGGATGAAGGAAATGCCCCCGTCCTTGATCTCTATTTTTACAGAAGTAGATCCTGCGTCGATCGCATTTTCAACGAGTTCTTTTACAATTGACGCTGGACGCTCAATTACTTCACCTGCGGCAATCTTATCAATTGTGATCTGGTCTAATACATGAATGTGTGGCATATTTCCGCCTTTCCTTTTACCAACGGTTCTTCAGCTTATTCTGTAACCGGTAGATTGTATTTAAAGCATCGATCGGTGTCAGATTTCCGACATCGATATTTTTCAATTCGTCGAGTACATCATCGTCTTTTACAGTGTCAAACAGAGACATCTGTGCCATATCGACTTCGTCATATTTCTTTGCTTTACTTTTTTTCTTTGCAGTATGTTCCTTGGCCGCGATCTCACTGACGCGGTTTGTGATATCCTCATCGCTGAGTTCCTCTACGATTTCCTTCGCACGGGAAATGACAAGATCCGGAACGCCGGCAAGTTTTGCAACCTGGATACCATAACTTTTGTCTGCTCCACCTTTTACGATCTTTCGTAAGAATACGATGTCGTCACCCTTTTCTTTTACAGCAATACAATAGTTGTTGACATTATCAATCTTTCCTTCGAGTTCTGTCAGTTCATGATAATGTGTAGCAAATAAAGTTTTTGCTCCCAACAGTTTGCTGTCGCTGATGTATTCTACAACAGCCCAGGCAATTGACAGACCGTCAAATGTACTTGTTCCGCGTCCGATTTCATCAAGAATGAGAAGACTTTTTGAGGTTGCATTTCTTAAAATATTGGCAACTTCGGTCATCTCAACCATGAATGTACTCTGTCCGGAAGCAAGGTCATCGGATGCTCCGACTCTGGTGAAAATACGGTCGGAAAGACAGATGTTCGCGCTTTCTGCCGGGACAAACGATCCGATCTGAGCCATCAGTGCGATCAATGCAGTCTGACGCATGTAAGTTGATTTACCTGCCATGTTCGGACCTGTGATGATTGAAATTCTGTGCTTCTTATCATCCAGGTAAGTATCATTGGCAATAAACATATCATTTGGAATCATTCGTTCAACGACCGGGTGACGGCCTTCTTTAATATCAAGGATTCCTTTTTCATTGATTTTCGGACGGACATAGTTGTTGCGCTCTGCAACAAGTGCAAGAGAACTGAACGCATCCAGTGCGGCAACTGCTTTGGCAGTCTGCTGGATTCTCTCCACCTGTCCGGCAATCGTTTCACGGACTTCACTATAAAGCTCATATTCCAGTGCATACAGTTTATCTTCCGCACCAAGGATCATATCTTCAAGTTCTTTAAGCTCCGGTGTGATATAACGCTCAGCATTCGCAAGTGTCTGTTTTCTTGTATAATAATCCGGTACAAGATCCTTGTAAGAATTCGTCACTTCCAGATAATAGCCGAAGACTTTGTTGTATTTTATTTTCAGGTTTTTAATCCCTGTTTTCTCTCGTTCATCATTCTCAAGTTTTGCAAGCCAGTCTTTTCCGTCCGATTTCGCCCGGCGAAGCTTATCAACTTCTTCGTTATAACCGTCGCGGATAATATTTCCCTCTTTCATGGCAAGCGGCGGATCCTCACGAATGGCTTTCGTGACGAGCTCGCAGAGATCTTCTAATGCATCCAGATCTTCATAAATCTCTTTTAAAAGCGGTGCCTGCAGATCCTGTAAAATATAGCGGATCGGTGGCAGCATCTCCAGAGAACCTTTGAATGCGGTGAGGTCTCGCGGATTCGCAGAGCCATAAGTGATCTTTGTGATCAGACGCTCCAGATCGTAGACCGGAGATAAATATTCTCTGATCTCTTCACGGGCAATGGCCTGATTTTTCAGTTCTTCCACTGCATCCAGTCTGCGGTTGATCTCGGATTTATCGATCAAAGGCTGTTCTACATTTTTGCGAAGCGTACGTGCGCCCATTGCAGTACGTGTTTTGTCAAGAACCCAGAGAAGGGAACCACGCTTCTGCTTTTCACGTAAAGTTTCGCACAGCTCCAGATTTCGACGTGTAGAACTGTCAATCAGCATATATTTTCCTGTGATATATGGTGTAATATGTGTCAGGTTGGAAAGCGAATTTTTCTGTGTCTCAAATAAATAGATCAGAAGTGCTCCGGCACTGATGATTCCACAGTCATAATCAGCAAGTCCAAGCCCTGCAAAATTCTTTACTTTGAAATGCTCAAGCAGTTTATCTTTGCAGACAGCATCATCAAAATACCAGGAATCGAGAGAATAAATCGTGATTCCAAGCTTGTCTCTCATCGCATCCAGATCCATACCGCTCATATAGAACGCTTCGTTGCAGATGATCTCAGACGGACTGAATTTATAAATCTCATCCATCAGGCGACTGCTGTCCGGAAGTTCTGTGACAAAATAATCTCCGGTAGAAATATCTGCGATTGCAACTCCATAGCGGTCTGCAATATAGACGATACACATGATGTAATTATTCTTCGTTTCATCTAATGCCTGTGTATCCAGATTCGTTCCGGGTGTAACAATTCTTACAACCTCACGTTTTACGATCCCCTTCGCAGTCTTTGGGTCTTCTACCTGTTCACAGATTGCGACTTTGTATCCTTTCGCAACAAGACGGTTCAAATATCCTTCCACGGAATGGTATGGGATTCCGCACATCGGGGCACGTTCATCCAGACCACAGCTTTTCCCGGTCAGTGTGATCTCAAGCTCTCGGGATGCAGTCAAGGCATCATCAAAGAACATTTCGTAGAAATCGCCGAGGCGGTAGAATAAGATACAATCCTTGTACTGCTCTTTCGTCTCGCAATAAATTTTCATCATGGGCGTCAGCTTATCTATGTCAATATTTTCCATCAATTTCTCCTTAGTTTAAGGGTTTTTATCAATTTACCTGCAATTAGAAATAGAATGCAAGTCCGCAGATTATCTTAGCAAATTTTGACCGGAATTTCAAGCGTATCGTCTTACTGATTCTAAGTTGATTACGTATTACTTTATTCCCTTTATACAATCATATATCGGATTACTCCTTGCACGGTAATTCATATTTGGACGGAGTATCAAGCCATATTGTCAATACATTTGAACTTAATTTTTGCATTTTACTAATTTCCCGAGAGGCTCTATAAATATCAGTTTCCAAATATTCTTGCGGTAATACGGATAAGCTATTCTTTTTTTGTTGTTTTAGTATTAAAAGATTAGACTCTTTTTTCTCAATTAATTTCATGTAATTTAGAAACAACGTTGAACATTTATCTTTCAACAATCCCATTAAATCAGGATAGATTAACTTTTTAATTATATCCGATGCCCAATAATATGTTATTGTCATATCCAACGGATTTATATATACATGATTTTGTAGGTCAATATCTATAATACAGCCATGAATTGTTCCAGTTCCACCTATTTGTTTTATTTCGTTTGCAATACTTTTTTGATAAGTGGTGTATTGATCTAAAGGGTTTTTAAAAGCTGCAATTGCTGTATCCATATTATCATAATAATATTGTATATCTTTTTTATCTAATGATTTTAGTTTCCCACCATTCAATATTGATAAGGAACCACTCTTTGTTTTATGAATAAAACAATAATATCCATTTTTTTTGAGCATATATAAAACATGAATTTTTCTATTAAAAGTCATATTCATATTTTTTCCGTGAGCAAAATCTTGATATTCTTGAGCAGTGATTTCATGTATACTATCTTCATAGTCAGCAAAGCAATCATAATCTCTATCTATTAGGAAGTTTTTCAGATGTACACTTGCTGTATAATAACCAATCTGATTATCTGCATATATTCTCTCTGCGCCATCATCAAAAAATACATTCCTATGAGTGTGACCATTAACATAAACAAATTTTTCATGATAACTAGCATCTGAGCACCAATCCTTTTTGGGTGTATGTGTAAAAATAATTGTATTTTTCTTTGTTAACACATCTGTTAATTTATCATATAATTGTTCAAATTTTTTGCTTTCTTGAATTTCTGTAGTCCGGTCAACCGTACTGCGGTATATTTTAGCATTTGCATTGAATTCATGATTATAACCAGCAAAGCCAAGTCCCCCTAAAATAGCTAAGCGTGTATGCTTTAACTTTTTCAGAATATCTGAGTTATCTGACCTTATCAGTTCATCATATGGAATAATACCAATGTCGTCCGAAAATAGATCATTTTGTAATAGATGCATTCCATTTTCTTGTAGTAGTGACCTGTATTTCTCTGCAATTTGTTCGACTGATAATCCTGGAAACTTCCAAAGTTCATGATTACCGAGGATAAATATAAACTCTCGTTTTTCAGAGAATAATCCTGATTTATGAAACTGTTTGTCTGCTGATTTTCTAAGCATTTTTACAAATAGTGAAAATGCTGAAAAATCAGCAGACACATCTCCACCAATGAGAGTAAAATGGGTGCTTTCAGCCAAAATACTATCAATAATCTTTTGAAATATATAAATTTCATCTTCTCTTGATTTGCACTTTGCCTTTAGGAGTTTATGCATTAAATGTAAATCTGTGATATAACTAATTCTATTATAATTTTGAGAAGAAATATCGAAATCTGTTAAAACAAGTTCTCGTGATGACTGCAAAGCCAATGCAGTTTCTTTTTCATTTTTTTCAATTTGAGGAAACTCTCCGATGATCTTTTTGTCAAGATCATAAGTTATGTATGAAATATTGAATTGTTTGCATAGTTCACTAGTCATTTTGGCATCATTTAAATTAATTCCATTTATATTAGAGAGATTTTTCATTTGTGTACAGAATAATAAGTCTGCCCCAGATAAATCCCCTTTCAAAAATGCTACAAAATCAAAGAAATACGAAAAACTCTTTGATTTTTTACTTACACATTTTCCAGATTCATCCATCCAAAACAGGTCTACATAAAATACACCATTGGAATACCATTTTCGCAATTTATACTCTAATTTTGCATATTTTCCAAGTGGTAATCGAGTTTTATCATCTATTGTATATTTGGAAAAATCAACATTCAATTTAATGGAACCTGATAAATTGCAATTCTTTAGATTACCATTTTTGTATTTAATAAATTCATCAAATGTCTCAAAAGCCCTGCATACACTTATAAAGTTCCACAGATTTAAGATAGTTCCATTTTGACTGCTATCATGGTGATACACTTTCGTTTCTTCGCAATAAAAATGAGTGAGTTTGTCGAAATAACTATCTACTTTTATTTCAACATCTTGATTTTTCAGTTTTTCTATAAATTTTTCGACTTCCTTTTTTTGTTCCGCGGGTAAAAAAGTATAGTTATCAAGAACAATATCAGGTGTGTAAATTAAGCATAATCCTAATACCACATTACGGTTAAAGATATCCTCTTTTGATAAATATTCCATAAGTATATTGAAGCGTTTAACGCTACTTTGATCAGCAAATGCATACTGGAAAAGAAAAAAATCAATATATTTATGTTTCGATACCTCTGTTTTCTTGTAGCTATCGCATACTTTTTGAAATTGATTATAAGTAGTACAGGTATTAAATTTTGCTATCCATCGCTTGATGATTTCTTTATTCGCTTTTTCACATTGATCATATTCTATAATTTCATTTCGAGATAATCCATATTGATAATCATCTACAGTTTCCGTTACAAAGCTTTTCATTTTTTTCAGTTTACTTATATTAATGTTAACATTCTTAACAAATTCGTCGCTAAACGGATATTGATAATAACAAGCATTTTCGTAAATATCACCCTCTAAGAATTTATAGTAATCAGCAAAAGACTCAAAGGTTATTTTATGTGTTTTCAGATAACGTTCATCCTTTATAATTTGCTCTTCTACAAAGAATCTTTGTGTTAATACATCAAATCCTCGACACTTGCTTTCTCTTAATCCGAATGCTCGACCGGCCTTGACAACATTCATATCAAAAGCATATTTTTCTGGAATATCTGTAATATTTAATTCTCTATTTTTGAGTTTCTCAATAATGTGCTGCACTTCGGGTGATATTCCAGTGGACATCAATACATTTTTCAAATTAAAAACACCCCTTCCTTTATTCTATTTTACCATATTTATGATTAATGATGCCTAAAAATATATTTACAAGCAATTTATTCATAGCCCCTTCTCTATTAAAAAATAAACCAATAGAGCTTTATATTAGGACTGTCGAACTAAGCTTTTGATATGCGATGATCACTTGAGTTTTATTCACAATGGCATTCTTTTCATATATAGTTACTAACAACTTTCAAGAAATGCTTAAAATATAATGAATGTATATTTTGCATACTATCGTATGTAAAAGAAGGTGTCAGGCTCTGGTTTTGAACAAAATGTCTTGCATACCGTTAAATCCATCTTAAGCTAGTCGCTTAAATAGATAAAAGAATGACTCTTCTAAAGTATGGTTACGACAGGGATTATTAAAGTGTCGCTAATCTTGAATACTGCTGTTTGGTTTCTTGTGAGTATAGTAGAATCATCCACATTTTTGTGATATACTTTAATTATTAAAAGAAGCGACGAAACTCCGTGAACTTGCCGCCAGCAAGTTTGAAAATTCACATTGGTAAAGGGAGTGTGATTGTATGAAAAGACTGATAACCTTCATTTTAGCATTGGTCTGCGTACTTGGTCTGGGTAGTTGCAACAAGACAGCCAATATCGATTTTCCTTTTGATGTTGAAGATGTTGAGAACGTAGAAATGTATCACTTTGTTGGAGTACCTGTATCAGCGGAGAAGAAAGTGATTCTTGAAGAGAAAACGATAAAGTCCCTGTATGATATGTTTGAGAGGGCAAGCTTGACTAACAAAGCGGTGGAATCAACCACAGGGGCAGAGATAACAAGTTTTAGATTTAATCTTTCGGATGGAACAAGTTATGAATTGATTTATGAATGCGATGGAGTAAAGAAGGGAAACCTGAAATCTTCCACAGGTAATTTTGAATCTTCCACAAGTGCAGACATTGGCTCTTATTGGAGTAACATCGATATTGATACAGTTGCTGTTGAAGAAAGCGAGTTGCCACGGTATAACAACTAATTTTTATTTCTCTAATAGGACACGACAATGGAATACCGAAAAAGTGATCGTTGATTGGTCGCAATGTGCGAAGAGAGCGAACTGAAGAATATTCGTTTAATATTCTTGGGTTCGCTCTCTTCCTTCAATTTGAAAAAATTATTATTTCATTTTTCATAAACAACTTCTAACTGTCCGGCATCCATCTCGCATACCGTATCACACAACCATTCCATTTCCATCACATTATGTGCAGCTAACAGGATAGTTGTCCCTTTTTCTTTCAATTCAACAAAGAGTTCGCAGACATCCTGTGCGCCTCTTTTATCCAATCCATTGAATGGTTCGTCTAAAATTAATAATTTTGGCCGCTCCATGATCGCCTGTGCAATTCCAAGGCGTTCTCTCATCCCGAGTGAATATTGACCTACTTTCTTTTTAGAAAACGGATCAAGACCAACTCTTGCGATTGCATCCCGGATCTCAGTATCTCCTATTTTTCGATTAAGTTGTGCAAGGCGTTTTAAGTTTTCATATCCACTGATATATGGAAGAAATCCCGGACTCTCGATAATCATTCCGGTATTTTCCGGAAAATCAATATCTTTTCCAATTCTTTTTCCATAGACATATACGCTCCCTCTGTCAGGTTGAAGAAAACCGCAGATGCATTTGAACATTACAGTTTTACCGGAGCCATTAAATCCCATGATTCCGTGGATTTTTCCTGCCTCAAAGGTATGATTGATTCCTTTTAATACTTTTTCTTTCCCAAAAGATTTTGTTAGATTTTTAACTTTCACAGCAGCTTTCATAATTTTCCCCTTTCTTATTCCGTCAGGATTCATCAACCTGAGAAAATGTAAAATTATATCGTTTGATACATTTTCTCGAGATGAAAAGCAAAATACATATCACTGCAAGGAATAACAGGATGCTTATTTTTATTTGTGGCAAATAATCATATCCGAAATTATGCATTGGAAATGTTGCGTGATTTAAGGGTGATAACCATCCGCAAAGAATATTTGCCCGATAGGAAAGCCCTCCACCCAGATGAAAAACTTTTTGAAAAATATCCGGAGTCAGAAGAATTCCATAAAGATTTATCAAGAGTGCGCCAACAACGCCTCCGGCTCTTCCCTTCTGTAGATTTAATACAAGCATGACGGAAGTAATAAATAACGAATAAAAAAGCATAAGAAATACAACACAGATTGCACATTTATATGGTGTTGTCATTTCCATTGTCTTTATTGATACAGGAACCGTAAGATGATTATTACTTCCATATCCAATGCTTGCAGCGGTCTGGCTCCATACATTTCCAACATAAGCCCAGGGACTTGCAATTAGAAGTTCTGTCAGGCAGAGGAAGACGGTATAAAGGCAAGTAGCCAGGATCACATATAGGATCTGACTTGCCATCCATACGCTTCGCTTTGTCCGGATCAGCCAATAGGGCGTCATCTGATTTACAAAAGGCATATCTGCAAATAATAACAGCAGTAAGAGGGACGAAAGCATCACAGACTGCGCATCACCGAAGGTCCAGATCAGTGGCTCGAACATCTGCACCGGTGTCTGGAATGTCTGTGCCTGCTCTAAAATCTGATTTGTCAACATCAGACAAAGTACAAATCCTAATGCAAATGTCATCCAGATTCTCGGATTTTTGCCCCAGTCAGAGAAATTCCTTTTTGTTAGAAGAAAGATTTGATGAATGTCCGTTTTAAATTGCGTTTTTTTCATGCCACCACTCTCCTTACCACGCATTTACGCAAAGCCAGTGCCAGAAGACTGCTGATCAGAAGCAGAGCCAAAAGACAGAATCCGTTTCCATAATATGCCGGGCTTGCCCACTGCTTTGGACTTAGGAAAAAATAATTGCGGTAATATCGTTCTTGAAACACTGTTAGTACATAATATAAAATAAATGGAACAGCACAGCTCAGATACTTATTTTTAGTCAAAACTGCTGTCAGTGAACCGCATAAAGACCACAATGCTCCATTTAGAAAAAGTCGGATAAATCCAATTCCTGTGATACTTATTACCTCTGATATATTTTGCAAAGTATTCAGAGTCGGGATATTTCTACAGATAACTATAAAAACAACCAATGCAATTCCTGCCGCTGAAACGGAAATGGCACCACCTGTGAATGCGACTCCAAAACTTTTCATCCAAATATAATTTCTTTTTCCTATTCTGTTAATAAGAAACCATGCATAGCGGCTGTGTAATTCTTCCTGTATATCTGCGGCTGTTGCCAGAGGAACCAACAGTGGAAAGAAAAGCAAGGCTTTTTCTGAAGTGATTGCATAGGTGAAGATGCATAACCAGGCTTTCCCTTCTGTTGATCCACCGAAAGCGATCAGATGATTTCGATAAGGAAGTGCAACAATCAAAAGAACCGCACACAACGCCAGTACAGAGATATAAAATCTTCGGTTTCCAAAGTCATATTTCAATTCTGTTCTGAAAAGATGTCTTCGTTTCATATTCTATCATCTCCAATAAGAACCTATTCTTCCACCGTCTGTTGCATTTAATACAATGTAGTCGGTCTGATATCCTTCTATTTTTCTTCCGGCTGTTCCAAGTTCGGCAGTTGCATCTTGACTCTCGCTTATAGTGAAAAACCATGCCGGAACCAGCCAGGCATTTTGTGGATTCTTATATGCCGGTATATAAGTATATCCCAGTTCGACAGTTGCAACATCATAACCAAATATCGTCTTGCTCTCTGCAGGCTGACTGGAAGGGTAAAGATATTTCACCTGATCGATCAGGCGGTTTTCTATTTCATCAAATGCAAGAAGTTTTACATTTTCTGTAACTATCTTTTCTTCCTGACTCATACCCTTCCATTTGAAGGAACGGATTCCATCTTCTGTCACTACAATATAAATCTGCTCTACCGGCATGGAAGGTGCATATGCAAATCCACTATCATCTGAATATCCTCCGGTTTTATCCTGATTTATTTTTAATCCGGAAACAGAAGGAACGTAAGTAAGACGATAACCTGTTTTTCCAAGATTTGGATCAGCATTCCATAACGCTTCCTGTTGTTCTAATATAGTGGCTTCCGGATAATCAGACTGTGCATACCAGAGGATTTTGTCTGATGACAACAACTGCATATTTTCGAGGTTCAGATCTTTCAGAATTTTTTCAGCTTCATCTTCTGCTGTCTCTTCTAAGAGAGTGGTTTCTTTCATCTGGTCTTTCAGTGTTTGTAGTTTCTCCATAAAAGATTCTTTTACGCTTCCTGCAGGAACTCCATATTCGTCTGTGCGATTCTCTATTGCCAGATAGTTTTCAATAGTTGCCAGTTCGATCCCATTTCCTTCTGACCAGGAGAAGATACTATAATTTCCTGCTTCCGGATCGTAAGTTTCTGCATTGATCGTACCCTTTGCATCTGCACCAACCGTTGCCTGAAAATGAATCTCCATTCCATCCTGCTTTGTGGTATCCGGAAGAATATCATATCCGTAAGCTTCCAGTGATTTTCTTTTTGCTTCATACGCCGGATCTGTCTTTTTTGATGTGTATTCAATCTGTCCAATTTCCTGCAATGGTGTCTGCTCTGGCGCAAGAGGAAGAACTTCTTCCACTAACTTTTCAAGCCCTGTTAAATCATACTCCACACTGTTGTCAGCATAGAATCCTTCCCTGTTCTTAATCCTATCTAAGAGGTTCTGATAGTATTCTCTGGTAAGTTCCTGCGTCTGATACAAAATCTCTCCGCCTGCAAAATAGGAAATAAGTCCGTTTAATTGTTCAAGCTCCAGTTTTTTCTGACTGACTTCAATCACCGGAAGATTTCCTGTCGTAACAGATTCTAATTTCTGATCTGCGTGAAAAACTCCGCGGTCATTACTCCATGTTACTGTTGTGTCCCAGTGTTCCGGCAGATCCAGTGTCTGTGTCTCTCCATCTTTCAATGGTTCTGCAATTACATCCTCGCTTAATCCTCCGGCCTTACTGACAACTGCACTCTGGTCAGGTGTCTTCTGACATCCCGTAAGTAACAGACCACAAGTAAGACTGACTGTCAGAATCGATGGTAAAATGATTTTAGTTCTCTTTTTCTTAATTGTCATGGCATCATTCCTCCATTTCCATTCCTGTTTGTGTGATACGAATTTCGTATCCTGAAAATTTGGAACAGGTTTTTTTCTTATATTCAGTTTAATCTTGTGGTGAAAGTACTGCAAGCGGATGGCCTTCAAGTACTGGATTACTGGACATGAGTATTTATAAATCAAAAAATGTTATTGAAACAACAAACATTCCATCTTCCATTTCATAGGCCAGATCTCCATCATATCGTGTAACAATCCGTTCCACACTTTTCAAGCCATATCCATGAAGAGATTTATCCTGCTTCGAAGTCAGAAAAGTATGTCCTGATTTGGCAGGAAGCTTATCGGTTCCATTCTTAATTTCAAGAAACAACATTTGCATATGCTGCTCAATCTTTATACTGATTTTCTTACGTTCTTTATCAGTCACTTTCTCACAGGCTTCCAGGGCATTGTCTAGCAGATTCCCAAATAGTGAACAGATCTCTCTTTCTTCCATCGTCAGACTGGATAGTGGTGTTACATCCAATTGGAAATCAATCCCTTTTTGTACTGCCAGGATTCGCTTTTGCCCAAGAATCAGATCCACTACATGATTTCCTGTATAAATCTGTGGATTGATTTTTACGAAATTTCTTCTGATTTCATCTACATAATTTTCCAGCTTTTCATATTCCTGATTTTTCACATATTCACTGATCACAAGATAATGATTCTTTGTATCATGAACAAGTTCTTTGTTCTGCTCGATGGAAGCTCTTATTTCCTCATATTTCTGTTTCTCCATCTCTTCTTTCATCAGAAGAAATGTATTTTGTCCCGTTATGTTTCTGTTTTTCCATATAAGAAATGTCATGACGCTGACAAGCACGATCATAGTAAGAAAACTGATGAGACTTCCTTTTAAGACATCCTGAATCACCGGAATTCCGGCTGCAGAGTACAGAAGCCCGTATTTTAAAAGTTTTTGATACTCCAGAACGAGTGCTGACAACAGTACGCCACATAAAACAAATACCCATTGAAAGGCTTCTATGTCTTTTTTCTTCTTCCAGCTTCTTATTTTGAAAATGATAAAAAAGAAAATAATTAATAACAGGCTTCGTATCACACAAGATACTTCATTTTCATGGTAACGGAAAAATAGAATCTGAGGGTTTTCTGCCTGATTCCCGTAAATAAATGCGAGAAGGTAGTAAATGATATATAAAAATAATGTCATTGCTGCTTCATACATAGATGCGATCCCTGTAAGAAGAATCAATTTCTTTCGATAGGCAAGGAAACTTCCTAAAACCAAAATAAAAATCGTCAACAGGTATCCATAAGCACTAAACACAGATCTTTTGACCCATACAGAAATAATTGTTGAAGTGACGATTAAAACAAAATAGAGAATCCATTTATCTTTCGTTTTCAGAGTCTTTCTGTCTATAACTGTTCCGAATAACAGATAATAGAAAAGGAAGGTTTCAAGAAAATTCAGTCCAATCCATATTCCAAGTGTATCCATCGTTACGAATTCCTCCAGTAGAGATTGATTTCTCGCTTTACTTCTGCAAGTCTTGCCTTACTTACCGGTACTTCATATCCTTTTTCGAGATAGATAGTGTCACCGCTTACTCTGCAAATCTGCTTTATATTAACAGCGTATCCACGTTCCACCAGAAGAAATTGTCTACTATTTAACATTTTCAGTGCATTTTCCAAAGAAGTTCGCTCTCTCACAACGCCTTGGGTAGTAACATAATTTACATACTTAGCACCTTTGGATTTATACAGATAAAGAATATCCTTATAAAGCAATTTCACCTGTTCTGTACCGTCTTTTATAATACAGAATTCTTTCTTTTGTTTTTGCAGCTTTTCAATAAGCTGTTCAGCAACTCCGGGAAGACGAAATTCTAGATCCTGTTTCAAAATATACTGATATGCTTCGATCCGATAACTTTCTGCCGCATATTCTTCATAAGATGTGATGAAGACAATGTACATGTCAGGGCAAAGCCTTCGGACCAATTTTCCCAGTTCCACTCCATCCAGCTGTTGCATCTGAATGTCTGTAAATAAAATATCCGCTGCGTGACCCTTCTGAATTTCCTCGAAGAAACTTTCGCCTGATACATATAGTTTAATCTCTACTTCGTGTTGTTCCTGTATATTTTCCTTTAGAGTCCGGAGAATTTGTTCTCTTGTCTGTTCTTCATCGTCAACGATTGCAATTTTTATCATAAGTTGAATTCACCTCGCCTCACATAATCAGTATCAGTATAACATACTTCGAACACGCATTCATATTATGACCATAAAATATATTGGTTTGGGACATAAAAAAATGAAAGACTCCTGCAGGAGCCTTTCAGACTACGGACTTCACAAGTTTCCGTTTTCATCTAGAAGATATATAGCAAAGACATTTCCAAGTTGCAGAGGATAACTTTCCTTGATGATGCCATCAAATACAATACGAATATGGTCACCGGCATTCAAATCAGGGAGCTCACCACTTTCTACTATATTTGTTGTTACAGAGAATTCTTCATCAACAGGAATACCACTATCAAAGGATTCTGAACATTTTACCTTAATTGATTTTTTCTTTACTTCAAGAACAGTTGCATCAAAATATACTTGTTCTTTTTCCTGACTTGAATTTAAATCTGCTACAGCTCCATCATAGACCATTAATTTTATCGTTTCATTTTCAGGAACATCAGCGTATACACCTACAGTACATGCCTTGTTTTGGGATATCTGATACAAGGAACTAACACCGCCCGCTGGAATTTCTGCTGTTCTTTCTTCTTCATCCGGTATTTGTAGATGAACAATAATATTGAAATTATTGCTGTTTTGAAAGGTGAGTATTCCAGTTTGGGAGAATACTTTTTTATCAGAATATGTAACTACATAGTTATTTGTCTCAGAGGTTTCTGCGCAAGTAACAGAACAATCCCATTTGTCTTGCTGAGAGGTATCTTGTTTACTATTGAAAGTGACAAATTCATCCCACAATTTATCGAAATTAACAAACTCATAATACTTTTCATCAACACCGAAATAATGTCCCGGACAGAGTGTAACGATGTCTTTTCCTTGGAAATAAAGCTTATAGTAAGTAACTGCTCCACTTGATAATGCTTGATTTTTATCAACTTCATCACCAAGCTCAACTTGATTTAGCAAATGGACGAACTCCTTCTTTTCCTGATCAGACAATGTATAGGAATAATTTCCATCTTTTCCACCTGTTGTGCCAGAAAGTTCGATTTTATCAATTTCAGACACATCTATAGTTCCAAACTCAATAGCAGAATTGATGGTATTCTTTTGACAGCCGGACAATAGAGTTACCGCAATCAGTATGAATGATAGGATCATTTTTGAAACTGTTTTTTTACATTCTGTGTTAAACATTTTTCTGCCCTCCTGCTAGTGTACTGCCTCATTGTTCGCTATTTTATCAAGTTTGGCAAAGTATTTTTACCATTTTTCTTTGAATCAATTATAACATGAACAAGTTTGCTTTTCACTTGTTATATGATAAATAAACGAAAAAATGCATGTGTATGATTTTTCGTTTCATACTCATGCATTTTTTCTTACTTACTACCAGATGGGGCATCTGGAGGAGTGCTCCCCTGAGGTTTCTCCATGTCTGCGTCAGGCTGTCTGTTCCCTGGTCCGCCTTTCATGTCACCTCTTTCTCCACCATTGCCAGGCATTTCTCCCTGAGCGTTACTTCCATAAACCAGACTATCCATGGTAACGCTCTGCTCTGCTGTTCCGGCTGTTATAGTATAAGTCTCTCCCTGTTGGATTTCCGGGGTGCTTATGATAATGGAAGAATATTGTTTTTCTGCTGTCCAACTAAGAAGTTCAGTACTACTACTGTCAAGGAGTGAAATCTTAGTATTACCTTCCTGTTCATCAATATTTACCATAATAGTGCCCTGCGTTGAAGAAGAATCAAAATTTTGTGCCATACCCGAGGAACCGGATGCTGCAAATATGCCGCCGGTTATCTGTGCACTTCCATTGTAATCTAAGCTTCCATTTCCATCATTTGTAGGACCTGAAACATAAGTTTCTCCACATCACAAAATGATTAAAAAAAGAAGAAGGTGTTGCCGTATCAGCGGACAACACCTTAATGCTTACATAAAAATCATTAAAATTTAATTTTCAAATTTCCCCATCATAATATCTTTAGATAATCCGATTCTGTTTGTTTTAAAATGGAAGAAAGGACGTTCCGGAAGTGCAATAATATCAATCGGATGCATATATTCTTCCAGACAATCGTATACTTTTTCACGAATATCATCCACCGTGTATCCCTTATCAAGAACAACAAAAAGATATGGCACAAAGCAACGATGATGTTCCGGATCAGGAATGATTACAAAAAATTCATCATCAATTCCCGGGATTTCTGCGTCTGCAAGAAGGTTTTCCATCGGAAGTGTTGCAAGAGAACCACCGCCATAGCGAGGTGCGTCTCCTCTGGTTAATGCATAAATTGTTCCGTCTTCCTGCATATATCCAATATCTCCGGTATGCAGCCATCTTGTTCCGTCAGAATGTATCATGATAGCTTTTGCGGTTGCTTCTGGGTCATCATATCCAAGCATGGTTCCAGGTCCACATTGACAGATTTCTCCCATTGTGTTATATGTAAGCTCTTCTTCTGTGCCTGGCTTAAAAATCGAAATTGTAGTTAACGGCATTGGAATTCCGACATTTCCATTTCTAATTGGATGAGGTGTTAACGGTAGTGACATATTTGAACCGGCTTCACTACATCCATATCCGGTTGTAAATGTTGCTTTACAATTATGGTCGTTCAAGAATTTTTGTGCACGCTGCAGCTGATTGTTGTTATATGCTTCACATCCGGCTCCGGCGGAAAACAGGTGAGACATATCATAATCATCCGGAACTCTGCCATTTTTCATAACTGTTTCAATAAACATAGGAATCAGTGGCCAGCAGTTCGGACGATAGCGCATCATTTCAAGATCGACATCTTCCGGTGCTACAAACGGGCTCAAAATCAGCAATTTATCTGAAGCTAAAGGCAGAAGCAACATAGCAACAACGACTGCCACAAGAGACGGTGTGAGCTGTGTCACGAGCCAGGTTGGACGAAAATCACTGGATGCACCATAAAAGTTCATCTGATGCATATTTCCGATCATTGTGTGGGCAGAATGGATTACCTGTTTTGATGGACCGGTAGATCCACTTGTATAAGCACGGAAAAGTGGACGGTCAATGTTTTTTTCTGCCTCTACAGTACCTTGATAAGCTTCTCCTAATTTGAGAAATTCATCCCAGGATATTGTACACGGACCATACGCAGGATAATCTGTATAAAGTGATTCAAGATAATTCCAGCAATAATCCGGGACTTCTGATCGATTGGCACTTTGTATAGGACTTAAGAGAACAGCTCCGCGTACACCTGCTTCATTACGATATTTGTTCAGGTCTTCATGAGATAAGAAATCCTGTGCGATAATCATTTTTGCACCGGATTTTTTTACTGCATCAACATTTTCCTGAATCGTATTATCTCTGCAAAGAAGGGAAGCTCCGATTTTTTCTGCTGCAAGAAGTACGTAGATGAATTCAGGTACAGCGCGTAAAAACATTGGGATTTCGTCACCTTCACCAAAACCGATTGCTCGAAGGGAACGTGCTACTTTATCCACCTGCTCTTTTACTTCTTTCCAGGTTATTTCTCTGCCATAGTAATGAATTGCTGCGACATCATCTCCCGGGCAACGTTTCAGTAAATATTCATAAACCGTATCTTCTAGAATAGAAAGTCCTTCCATCAACTGTGGTGGATAATACTGCATCCATGGGCGATCAATACTCGGTTTTCCTGTCAGTGTTCTAGTCATATTTTTATCTCCTTCCTGTTTTCAGAATACTCATGGATCTAGAATTCATCTTCGAAAATAAATCTCATGAAATATTTTAAAAATATGTCTTAGTTTAACACTGAATTTCTTGAACGGGTTTGATTCAAGATGCAGAAAAAACAGGTATCTGATTCATAAAATCAAAAAGAAAGTTCACTTACGACAATCTTGATTTCTAGTTACCAGCTATCGTTCCCATATAGTAAAATCCTTTACATTCGTCAAGGTGAACGTCAACCAGCTGACCGATCAGACTTTCATCCCCTGGGAAATGAACGAGCAGATTATTGCTCATGCGACCTGTCATCAGATGCTTATCATGTTCGTTGACACACTCTACGAGAACTGTCTGCACGGTTCCTTCATGAATTGCACACTGTTCTGCTGAAATGGTCTGAACCTCATGTAAAAGACGATTGAAACGATCTTTTACAACGTCTTCCGGAATCTGATCTTCCATTACAGCAGCAGGTGTTCCGGTACGTTTTGAATAAATAAAAGTAAACGCACTGTCATAGCGCACTTTTCTTACAACATCAAGAGTCTCCTGGAAGTCCTCTTCTGTCTCACCAGGGAAACCGACAATAATATCTGTAGTAAGTGATATATCCGGAACTGCTTTGCGGATCTTTTCAGCAAGTGCAAGATACTGTTCTTTGTCATAATGACGGTTCATAAGTTTCAGGATCCGACTGCTTCCGGACTGAACCGGAAGATGCAGATGTTTACAGATTTTTTTTGATTTACTCATCACTTCAATCAATTCATCTGACAGATCCTTCGGATGTGAAGTCATGAAACGGATTCTTTCAAGTCCTTCAATTTTTTCAATCTCCTGAAGAAGCTGTGCAAATGTCATCGGTTCTTCAAGGTTCTTTCCATAAGAATTGACATTCTGTCCAAGCAGCATGACTTCTACAACACCATCTGCAACAAGACGTTCAATCTCACGGATGATTGCCTTCGGTTCACGGCTTCTTTCACGTCCACGTACATAAGGTACAATACAGTAACTACAGAAGTTGTTACATCCAAACATGATATTTACACCAGATTTGAATGGATATTTTCTTTCAACCGGAAGATCCTCTACAATCTTGTCTGTATCTTTCCAGATATCAATGACTGTTCTGTCAGACTGTATTGCAGATGTTAAAAGTTCTGCAAATTTGTAAATGTTGTGTGTGCCGAAAATAAGGTCAACAAAGCGGTAGCTCTTTTTTAGTTTCTCAACAACTTCCGGTTCCTGCATCATGCATCCGCAAAGTGCGATCATCTTATGTGGATTCTTTTTCTTAATGGAACCAAGTTGTCCAAGACGTCCATAAACACGAAGGTTTGCGTTTTCACGAACAGTACAGGTATTGTAGATTACAAAATCCGCTTTCTCTTCATCCGTTTCTTCTGCATACCCAACCTTCTCTAAAATACCAAGCAGTTTTTCAGAGTCCCTCGAATTCATCTGACAACCAAATGTCGTCACACACGCAGTTAATGGACGCCCCAGTTTCTCAGACATTTCAGCAACATATTCTTTTGCTTTTTCCATAAAATAATACTGGCGTGCAGGCTCTTCCAACGGAGCATTCTCCACCAGCTTTACATTTTCAATTATTTCTTTCATTCTCATTTCCTTTATACAAACTGATTGCAGGATGCATCATAAGCATAGTCAATCAGATCTAGTTTATCTGTAAGTTCTTTTTTATTCACTTCCATCTCTTTACATAACTGATCCAGTGATGGATAAAAATCTCTGAGCTTTGTATTTATGACGCTCAGAAGGATGACAGGATCCTGTGGTAAATTCTGTAACATGATCCTAGTTTCCTTTCTTGTTCATATATTTTTCGCCATACTTCTCACCAAGATTAACAATACTTCCATCTTTTTGTTCCATGTCAATATTGTTCAGCTGGCTTCTTAAGTTCACCCGGATAAGTTCCATATATTCTTTACGAAGAATCTTCTGTTCTTTCGCTTCTTCCGGAGTGAGTCCTTCCGCTTTTGATTTTTTATATAATTCATTGATACGATCAATCTTCTTTTGTTCCATTGTCTATCTCTCTCCTTTTTCTTGTTCCGTTTAATGTTGCGATATTCTTTACTGTTCACTCCCGTGTCAATCACTCCGCTGATTCTGTATTATACACGATTCTGTGCACTTCGTCCACTTTTTTAACTGGAATAATTCTCAAGAAAACCATACAGTTCTTCGGCAGACTTAAGATAGATTCCATTTTTCAGATCCTGTTGTACTTCATCCGGCAGATTATTTACGGATAGGCTGGTTGTTTCGTAAAGGGTTGTCCCATCTTGCAGATAGACAGCAACATATCCATGCAGCTCTTTCAGATAATAGGCATCATCTGAAACAGACTCTCCTTTGGCTGAACTGCGTCTGGTTTGAATGGAATCATTTTTTTCATTTTTAGTCAGTTCTATAGCTTTTTCCTTTTCCAGTAGATTGTTGTAACTAACCTGATAACCTGCAATCAAACATCCGGTAATCAGAAATAAAACAGAAAAAAAGCCAATCATGTATTTTTTCATCGCAAATCGCTCCTTTTTTCATACAGTATTGGCTTTTTTATTTTTTTTATTCTTCTACTTTTACGGCTGGAAGCAGATGGAATTTCTTAGAAATTCTCAGGATACGTCCACCCATTGGAAGATCAAGGATATCATCTTCAGAAAGTGTTCCGATCTTCAACATAACAACCGCATAAACAAGTATTGCTACAAACAGTGAAATGCATACTGGAATTACACGACCGCCGATCAGTGTATCAAACAGTCTGAATACGCCGAAAGTTACAATGCCCATCACTGCTGCTGCAGCGAATGGTTTTCCGAAAGTGCTTACAAAATCGATTTTGAAACCGCTGACTTTTCGAATCTTGAGCAGGTTCAAAATACTCATTGCAAGTGCAAATACAATATTTCCACCCACCAGTGCATAGACGTTCATCTTGAATACAGTCATCATCAGTACAAATGCTACCAGATGAATCCCAAGAGCTGCTGCAGCATTCTTTGCGGGACTTGTCATGTAGTTTAATCCATGAAGAATGGAATTCGTTACAGAGGAAAGTCCATACAGTACAACAACGATAGCTCCTGCCATCAATAGATGTGCCGGTGTTGCACTGGAGTCATTGTACAGCAGAACCATAATTGGGGAAGCAAGTACGAAATAACCGATACAACTCGGAATAGCAATTACCATTGTAAGACGTAATGTCTGGTTAATCTTACTGTGAACCTGTTTTTTTGTACCTGCTGTAACAACAGCTGTAAGACTTGGCACAAGAGATGTTCCAAGTGCATTTGCAATTGCCATCGGGACATTGATCAGGGTGTCGTATTTACCGGTGTAAATACCCTGAAGAGCCATGTATTCTTTCTCTACATAGCCTTGTGACTCCATAACATGATTAAAGATTGTAAGGTCGATAATCTGGTTAATATTATATACAGCGGTACTGAATACAACGGGGATTGCTGTTAAAAGTAATGCTTTCAGAAGGAAAGAATAACTTTCAACATTCTGGGTGCGGTCTCTTTTAAGCTGTTTGCGTATTACATTTTTATATAAAAAAATGACAAACAAAAGAAATAACAATCCAGATAAAGAGCCGACAACCGTTCCAAGTGTACTTCCGGCAGCACCGTAAGCAGGTCCGAGAAGCTCCTCTCCGGATTTTTCTCCTGCTTTTGTTCCGATGCCAAAGAGGACACTTGCGCCGACAATACTGATCACGGCATTAAATACCTGCTCAATGATCTGTGAGATAGCTGTTGGAAGCATTGTTCCCATTCCCTGGAAATATCCACGGATAACAGCCATGACTGCAACGATCAGAAGTCCCGGGGCAAGAACCCGCAGTGCGTAAACGCTAAGTGGAGATTTCATTAAATGTGTTGAAATCAGTCCTGCTCCCAAAAAGATTGTCAGCGAGATGAATAATCCAACACCGATTGCAAAAGCAAGTGAACAGATAAATACACGGAATGCATTTCGTCTCTGACGCTTTGCAAGTCGGATCGATACCAGCTTGGATACGGCAGTCGGAAGGCTGAATGATGAAATCATCAGAGCGATTGCATAGACCTGATAGGCATATCCATAAAATCCGTTTCCTTCATCTCCTAAAATATTCGTCAGCGGAATCCTGTAGACTACGCCTATGATTTTTGTAAGTACAGCTGCTGCTGCAAGTATCGAACCCTGGACAATATAATCATCCTTTTTCGTTCGTTTTTTCGTTGTTTGTGCCTCAGTTTCAGACATAACTTCCTCCTAGTGTCCCATTCCTTAAAATCTATTTAATATATGTATCCTATCAGCGGAAAATACCGACTTTTTCCATGATTTCTTTCTGTTTCGCTTCCATGACAACACGTTCTTCATCAACCATGTGATCGTATCCAAATAAGTGAAGCATACTGTGTGCAATCAGGAAAGCATACTCTCTTTTGGGTAAATGTCCATATTCTTCAGCCTGGGATAACACTTTTTCCTTTGAGATAACGATATCACCAAGCATCAATTCTCCGGATTCCGGATTAAAGGCTTCTGCACTTTCTTCATCAATCACGGAAAAATCTCCCGGTTCTTCGTATTCGATCATAGGGAAAGAAAGTACATCTGTTGGGCGGTCAATTCCACGTTGTTCCAGATTCATTTCGTGAATCTGGGCATTCTCTGTTAAAAGAAGATTGATCTCTGCTTCATAAGGACAGTCTGCAAGTTCTAATGCAGCGTCAATAACTAATGCGGCAATCTCTTCTGTATCAAAGTCTAACTTTATATTCCCCTCTTCTTCGATAAAAAGACTCATCCTTTTTTCCTCCTGTTTTCTCTCGGTCTGGACGATTTCTTCTCATAGTCCTCATATGCTTTTACAATTTTCTGAACTAATGGATGTCTTACAACATCTTTGCTTGTCAGCGTACAGATGTTGATCCCTTCCAGATCTTTTACAACCTTTACAGCAACATCAAGTCCGGATATTGTTCCGGATGGAAGATCTTTCTGCGTAGAATCACCTGTAATGACAACTTTGGATCCAAAACCAATTCTTGTTAAGAACATCTTCATCTGGGCCGGCGTTGTATTCTGTGCTTCATCAAGGATAATGAACGCATTATCTAAAGTACGCCCGCGCATATATGCCAGAGGAGCAACCTCAATCAATCCTTTTTCAGAATTCTTAAGAAAACTGTCAGCTCCCATGATCTGATAAAGCGCGTCATATAAAGGTCTTAAATACGGATCAATCTTGCTTTGCAGGTCTCCCGGAAGAAATCCAAGCTTCTCTCCGGCTTCAATTGCCGGGCGCGTCAGGATGATTCTGCTTACTTCTTCGCGTTTGAATGCTGTGATTGCCATTGCCATCGCAAGATAGGTCTTTCCTGTTCCGGCAGGTCCGAGACCGAAAGTGATCATTCCATTTCGAATTGCATCAACATATTTTTTCTGACCTAATGTTTTTGGCTTTATAGGTTTTCCCTGAAGTGTATGACAGATCAGATCTTTATCAATAGAAACAAGGGCTTCTTCCTGATCTTCAAATACGAGCGAGATTGCATAGTCTACATTCTGTTCCGTAATCGTATTCCCTCGTTTAGCAAGTTCTACAAGCTGTGTAAGTACACGCTGGGCTTTCTGTGCAGCAATTGTATCTCCTACAATCTTGGTTGCACCGTCACGTGAAATCAATGTGACATGAAAAGTTCTTTCTATTTTCTTTATATAAGTATCAAACTGGCCAAATACATTTATCTCGTATTCAGCCGGAATATCAATGATCAGTTCCGACAGACTCATCCGGTTCGTTCCTTTCTAAAGTTATTCTTTCGGTCTCTGTTTCCTCTTCAATCTGCTGATTCAGATAGAGCGTACCTGAAGCCGTTGCCTTTTCGGCAGATATATATATCTTAACATTTTTTTCATTAATTTGAATACCCTTTTCCTCTAAATCTTTACAAAAATAGCGAAATCGACTGCTTAAAATTGTCTGCATCTCTTTTTTCGTATATTTTATTTTCTTGAAGCCGTATTTTTTTATTGTTTCATGCCCATAAAAAACAGGAAGTGAAAAATTTTCTCCTAGTTTTAACTGATGTGCTATACACAATTTTTCAGAAGTAGCGGACATTTTTGGCTTCCATGTTTCTAACCGGACAGAGCCGATTTGAATAAATCCGGACTTTTTTGTTTCTTTTGTATATACTTTTTTATTATGATAACAGGAAATTATATCCAGATAAGAAATCTGTGTATCAGCGAAAATATCTGCATCGGCATGCGTATATTGATATCCGGTAATTTCACCACTGTCATCCAGGATGTCAATCCGTCCAGATACAAGTAAAGTTCCTTTCGTTACAGAATCCCCGATATGTACCTGGGGAATGCCGGTGCGTGTAATTAAATTTGTAATGATTCCATCAGTAGAAGCAACAAGATCAGCAGGTAAAGAATCTGTCTTGTTACTCTTATCTGTCTGAGTAGATGAGATGATAGGAAGCGCATCTTCATTTTCTTTTATCTGTATTTTTAACCGGCTGCCATCAAGAGAAGCAGATACCCAAACGATATCATTATATTCCTTTCGAAGGGCTTTGACAATCCCCTGACAATCTACATTTTTCTTTTGCATTCCAGGATAAATCCCCTCTTCTTTCAGAAACGTTGTCAAGGTCGTGTCGGTCCATCTTTTATTTCCCTGAAAATGAATATCCCATAGAAATTGCGAGTAACAATCGATTAGAAAAATGCATAGGAAGATGCTGATAAAGAATAGTTTTCTTTTTCGGTAGCGATAAAGAAAAAAAGGAAAGCCATACCGTTTTTTTAGTATGACTTTTGTATGTGTTTTTCTGACATAAGGACGAATCTTTCGAAAATCAGATAAACTCAAGTATAATTCATAATTTGTTCCGATACGGGTCAATCCCCAGAATCGGATGCGGTGATAACAGCAGAGATTCAGAAATCGTTCTGGGGAGTATCCTTTGATCTGAATCTTCACATAACCGGACAAGTAGCGGATCAGGCAATGAATCACCCCGGATTCCTCCCCTCGGTAAATTCTAAAGATGATAATGCTCCAGTTACTTTCATCTCATCATTTGTGTAGTATTGAATCCGGAGTCGTTTTCCCTGGATCCGGATCTGTCCTGCCCGCGTCTGCACACGGATCAGTGTATCTGTGTATTCAATGATGCCCCGATAATTTTCAATGCATAATTCATTTCGTCCTAAAATGGTTATAACAGAAGCATTCTGAATCACATCTTTTGGGAGATCCATTGCGGATACCATCTTTTCTTTGATCTGCTCTCGGTTCATTGAAGTTTTTTATATAAAAATCCTTTGTCATCAGTATATGAATATATCACGATGTCCTATACCAGTTGTTTTCTGTGACAGACCTCTATTTATGATAAGGTTCACCGTTGATGATCCGATAACTTCTGTATATCTGCTCTAACAGAATGACCCGCATCAACTGGTGTGGAAAGGTCATCTTGGAAAAGCTTAATGCATAGTCCGATCTTGCGAGCACTTCTTTGCCCAAACCAATGGATCCGCCAATGATAAATGTGATATGGCTTGTCCCCTGAATTCCAAGTTGATTGATTTTTGCAGAAAGTTCCTCGGAACTAAGAAGTTTTCCGTTAATCTCAAGAGTGATCACATAGGCATCTTCTTTTACATATTTCATAATGCGCTCAGCTTCTTTATCGCGAATTGTATTTTCCACGACATCACTTGCATGGTCAGGTGTCTTTTCATCAGCTACTTCTATAATCTCCAGTTTGCAGTATCGGCTCAATCGCTTGCTGTATTCTGCAATTGCATCTCGCAGATATTTTTCTTTT
>OGUO01000332.1_pt1 | contig 36082 bp, 26 predicted proteins | sample 1553641 | NCBI WGS metagenome assembly OGUO01 (sample SAMEA2579980, study PRJEB22360) | human gut metagenome | biome: human gut; feature: human-associated habitat; material: faeces | place: Denmark | collected 2008/2010 | reverse complement strand
TTGTGTATGAATTAGTTGGCTAATTTTATACTATTTACTGAATATCCCTAATTATAAGATCGATGCCCCCTGCGGCCGTAAAAAGGCGGTACAGGGGACATCGATTTGACAAACCAATTGCTCTTTTGGTTATTCCAGTACTTTTTTGATTTGTCGTTTGGCTAAGGTGAGGGGAGCTAATGAACAGGGGCCGTTGATACAACCTCCGTCGCAGGCCATTACTTCGACGAATTGAGCGTCGGGTTTTTTAGCCATACTCTTCAATAGGGCTTGATTTTTCTTATCCAACCCTTCGATATGAATATTGGAATATTTGTCGCCGATGGCATTGACAACAGCTGCCTGTACTCCGCCGGCCTGAGCAAATCCACGGCCGTACTTCGTCACTTCGTGGTTGAGCTCTTTCTCGCTGCAATTGGCTACATCTATGTCATAAGCCACCATAAAAGCACCCAGCTCTTCGAAGCTCATCACATAATCCACTTCGTCGACCGAATCGGCTTCATGGCGTTTGGCCAGGCACGGTCCGATGAATACGACTTCGGCATCCGGATATTTCTCCTTCGCGTATCGGGCTGCATAGACCATCGGGCTCCGGGTTTCCGAAACATAGGGTTTCAGCATCGGAGCATGCTTGTCCACCCAACCGGTATAAGCCGGGCAACAAGAGGTGGTCATAAAAGCTTGGCCTTCCTGCATTTTTTCTTCCAATTCTTTGGCTTCGTTTGCAGCTGTGATTTCGGCACCGAGAGCAACTTCGATCACATCGTCGAAACCGATTTGTTTGATCGCTGCCAGTACTTGCCCCGGAGTGGCATTGAACTGTCCATAGATAGCAGGAGCAGGGATAGCTACGATTTTTTTCTTCGGATTACTAATACTTTTGTGTATATCGATGATTTTCGACCGTTCCATGATAGCTCCATAGGGACAGGCTTGCATACATTTTCCGCAATAGATACACTTTTCTTTATCGATATGTTCTACGCCTTCGGCATCTTTACTGATCGCTTTTACGGGACAAACGTCTTCGCAAGGAACAGGCGTGTATACAATAGCATGATAGGGGCAAACTTTCTGGCATAATCCGCAGCTGACACAATCCTCACTGCTGATACTGGCTTTGCCGCCGATAAACGAAATCGCAGCTTTGGGGCAGTTCATCACACAAGGCCGGCCTTCACATCCCCGGCAAAGGTTTGTGACGGCATATTGTGATTGGATACAGGCACTACAAGCTTCGTGGACAACAGAAAGAATATTTTCCTTCATATTTTTATTAGCCATCGCCATGCGGGCGAAATCGGAGAGATGAATCAGGTCGATCTCTTCGTCTGTAATTTCAAAGCCCAGAATCGAGATAATCTTGTGTTTGAGGATGTAACGGTCTTTGTGGATGCAACACCTCACCGGTCGCTTGTTGCGTGGACGCATTTCGACAGGGAGATATTTCAGACCTGTGATCAGTTCGTCTTTTTTTAATAACTTGACAATCCGGATTAATAACTCCCGTTTGGTGAGCATCGCAAAATTATCGTACAACATGTCTTAATTCTTCTTTTATAATTCGTAATAGGGTTTCTTTACTGACACCGGTTATGATTTCTCCGTTCAGCTCTGCAAAAGGAGGTGTATCTTTGCCGTTACACCGTTGCAGACAAGGAGAAAAGGTGATTTCAATGCCTTGTTTTTCTTCTTCAGACAACAATTCTTCTATTTCCATTAATTGGGCTCCGCCCATGACATAACACATGGTTCCTGCACATAATCTCAGTTTGATTTTGTCCATAGGATTCAAATTTAAAATTTCTTTCCTGTTAATGTGTAGTCTTTGATGTGTGTCATTTTGAGGGGTCAAAGATAGGTAATTTCTACATCTTTCAGGAATTTCGTTTCTAATAAATATTTAATTTTTTTTACCACATTACGCCGGATTTCCAGTTCTACGGGTAGGTTGGGATCCTGATGTGCCACATTGATCCGGGTACCGACGATAAAGGTGATTTTATCACTGTTTTGTATCAGATTAACCAGGTCGTTGGCCGGACCCTGTGATTTTTCGGGGATCCCTTGGGTTAAAAGCCGCTCCACCTTACTTAAGGTCAGAATCCCTTCCGTGATCAGGTCGATTCCTTCCATATAGGAGAGTGGGGGGAGCTCTTTATCGGTGATATCCATACTGACCTGCAGGGGGAGTTGAAGTTCCCTTGAAATAATCGTGGCTGTCGTTCCTCCGCAGAGTACTTTTTTACCTTTGAAATCCCTGACTTTTTCTGCCAGATACCGGTCTTTTTTTTCATCGTAAGGCGGGCCGGTACAGATGAGCAGATTGCGCGGCGTTCGCCGGTAAATGACACAACAGCTGGTGTCGTCCAGCAAACGATAGTTATCGTTGCGTTCGGCCCTTAAAACGATCTTGCGGGCTAATTCTTTCGCCGATATACCGGGGTGCTGGCTTAAGGTTTCTGCGATATAGATACCGACTCCTTCGTCCCAACCGAAAGGCATATTACTGCTACCCATTCCCGATTGGCTGACTCCGTCGGAAAAACAAATCAGGCGGTCTTCTTTTTCCAGCTTGAACTCCGATATCCACAGATAGGTATTTTCCAGATCTTCCCGTTCGATCGGGATCTTTTTTTTCCGGATTTCCACTGCCTGTCCGCGACGAAACAGATAGACCGCCGGGCTTTCGTATTCCACAATCCGGGTATTCCCGAAACAATCGATGTCGAAGATACAAAAGGTGGAATAACTGATTTTACGGACCATATCCTTAGGCAGGGTATGGATAATCGAGAGAGCGGTTTGGAGAATACTTTCGTTCATGGCTGTGTAATTCATGGCCATAGTAGCGGTCATCGCCGATAAAACACTGGCTTTGATACCACTCCCTAAACCGTCCGATAATACACTGATGATCCGGTCTTCCTCTTTTAACTTCTGGGACATGTAACTGTCTCCACAGACGATATTGCCTGCTTTATTTTTTTGGAAACAGTCTACTTCTATAAATATATCCGATTCTTTCATCCTTCCTTTTTTCTTATAAACTCGTTCCCCCATCTTTTTCCCCTCCAACCTTTTTTCTCCCTCCCCTCTTGCTTCTGGCCTTTAGCTTTTTACCTTTTCCCCCGCCTCCATAATCGACCGTAGGGTAGCATCGGTAAAAGCTGCATTTTCACCTAGCAGGCAAGCCACTTCCTGTACTGTAGCCATATATTTGCGTACCACTTCCTGGGTTTTTTCCAGCATCCATTCTTTACGGACATAAGGTTCCCGAAGATCCTGTAAGATTCCGAATACCAGGCGGTGGGGTTGGATATTATAAATAGAGAGCAGCCAGATTTTATCGCCTTCCCGGATTTGCCGTTCCGTGATCTCTTTACCTGTGTTCAATACTGTGCGGAAGAGGTCGGTGAAGCTACAGATTTTGTCCAATTCGACGCCTTGTAATCCGGGCGAAGCTTCGTAGACCATGACGACATCCTCTCCCAGCAGGTTGGCACAACAGCTGTTCATATCGGAGATTTTCAGATCATTATCGACCAGTAATACGCCTGCCGGTATTTTTTGTAACAAGACGGTCGCTTTGTCGTGGGCCACCCGTCGCATATAGGATACGCACATGTTTTCTTCTGCCCGGCCTTCGACCAGGGCTACTGCAAAATCACGGCAGGAGTCATAACCACACCCGCTACAGTTGAGCTCGTCTTCAGGACTGTTTTTACCGACAGCAGATAAGGCTTGCTTGATCTCTTCTTCTGTATGCCGGGCCGTCGAACAGTCGTAAGCCTTGAATGTCGTGGTCAGATCGATATGCCCGAGATCGGGAACGGTACTTTCGGGGTGTGCGGCCCGGTGTTGCTGAATATTGTATCTTTTGATGGCCAGAGAAGTCTGGCTGAGTTTGGCCGGACCATTGATGCAGCCTCCTTTACAGGCCAGCAGTTCCAGAAAAATCGTATCTTTTTCCCGGCGCGTATCCAGGTTCTTGATGACATCTTTGATATTACTCAAATCGGAGAAAGCCATTTTTACAATCTTTTTGCTTTCACCGTCGATACCCGGAAGCATGCCTCCTTCGACAGGGTACAGAGAACCGATTCCGGCCTGCCAGGGGATAAAGTGATCCTCTGCAGCCGGAGTTAATTGTTCGGGATGAATATTTTCTTTTTCAAACCAGTTTTTCAGGTCTTTAAAAGTGATAGCCACTTCCACCAGCTCTTTAAAATGATCCGCTTCCAGTTTCTTACAGATACATGGGCCTGCAAAGATGACTTTTAAATCGTTTCCGTAATAGTCTTTTAAAATTCTGGCATGAGCTAACATAGGAGAGAGCATCGGCGTGATGGCCGGAGTATGCTCGGCGGAGTATTTCCGGATGTATTCGACCACTACCGGACAGGCGGAAGAGATATACACTCCCGGTTGCGATTGTTGTAGATAATCCGATACCCGTGAAGAGACCAATTCTGCACCGATCGCAGTCTCGGATACTCCTGAAAAACCAAGTTTGCGGATGGCTGCGATAAGTTGTCCGATGGATAAATCTTCGAATTCACAGGCCCAGGAGGGGGCGAGGGATAAGATTACCCGGGGATAATTCTGCAAGATAAGACGGGTACGGCTGACCCCGTCCCGGATCTTTTTTGCACCGGTAGGGCAAACTTGGGTACAGTGGCCACAGTAGATACATCGTTCTTCTATGATGTAGGCCTTATTGTCTTCGATCTGAATCGCTTTTACCGGACATTCACGGACACATTTATAACAGTCCTGACAATTTTCCGGTTCGGTATAGATCGGTTTTAAATCCATAGATCTGTTCATAGTTGCTGGGTAAACTGTGTTATGGGTGAGGTTGCCTTTCGCCTGTTATTATTTTATCGGAAATTCTTCCTGAAGTATTTTGTATAAACCCGAGAGATTGACCTCTTTGTAGACTTTCTCGTCGATTCGGAGGATCGGGCCGCTACTGCATAATTCTTCGCACAGATGACCGGAGAATGAAATCTCGGCTTCCAGGTGATTTTCTGCTATGTATTTCTTGATTACTTCGAGATGGACATTGTTTCCCCGGGAATAACACGAACTGCCCAAACATATTTTAATTTGACGCATAGGACATTTTTAGGCAAATATAGTGAAAGGCGAGAGCAAAAACAACAAACTGGTTTGATTGATTTTGCCAAGCCGCATCCTATATTATACCAATAAAGTACAAAAAAAACGCCTTTTGCAAGGCGTTTTCTTATGAGAGTGAGAACTGTTTATTTCTTCACGACAGTCGTTTCTTTTTTACCGAATCTCTTTCTGAATTCGTAAGCTAACGGTGTGGCCACGAACAGAGAAGAATAGGTTCCTACGATGATACCGATCAACAGAGCGAATACGAAACCTTTGATAGAAGTACCACCGAAGATGAAGATCGCTAACAATACCACTAAGGTCGACAAAGAAGTACTGAACGTACGGCGTAATGTAGAGTTCAATGCAGCGTCGGTTACTTCCAGATCGTCGCGTTTCGGGTACAGATGATGGTATTCACGGATACGGTCGAATACAACCACCGTGTCGTTGATCGAATAACCCACTACGGTCAGGATGGCTGCAATAAAGGCCTGGTCGATCTCCAGAGAGAAAGGCAGGAATCCGGCCAACAGGGAGAACAAACCTAATACGACAATGGTATTGTGAGCCAATCCGAGGACGGCACCGGCACCATATTGCCATTTGCTGAACCGTACCATAATATAAACGAAGATCACTAATAAGGCGAAGATTACCGACCAGATTGCAGCCCGGGTTACATCTTCCGCCACTGCCGGTCCCACTTTCTGCGACATCTGACGATAGTCGCTCAGGAATACTTCTTTGCTGGTACCGTCGGGTAAGTAGCTTTTCAACCCTTCATACAATAAGGCCTCTACTTCGTCGTCAGCTTCCGTTCCTTCATCTTCGATTTTATACTTGGTGGTTATTCTGACCTGATTGTCTCCGCCGAAAGTTTTTACTTCAGGAGCACTTCCATACACAGCAGCCAGACTTTCTGCTACTTTTTCCACTTCTACCGGCTGGTCGAAAGCAACCGTATAAGTTCTACCTCCGACGAAGTCGATGCCTTTATCGAATCCGCGGGTGAACATAGATACCAGACAAACAACGGTGATAATACCGGATACCGTATAACCCACTTTCCGTCTTTCGAGGAATGGGAAGTGTACGTCCCGCAACCAGTTGGCTGTAAATGGAGTGGTAAATCTGACGTTATCATTTTTCTTGGATGCATTGTCGAGAATGATCCGGGTAATGAAGATCGCACAGAACAATGAAGTGAAAATACCGATGATCAATGTGGTTGCGAAACCTTTGATCGGGCCTTCTCCAAAATAGTAAAGGATGAAACCCGTCAATAAGGTTGTTACGTTACCGTCGATGATGGCGGAATAAGCTTGTTTGTAACCTTCTTTGATGGCTAATCTCAACCCTTTACCTGCTCTCAATTCTTCCTGGATACGTTCATAGATCAATACGTTGGCATCGACCGACATTCCCATTGTCAGGACGATACCGGCAATACCCGGTAGGGTCAATACCGCTCCGATAGAAGCAAGTACACCGAATAAGAAGAATAAGTTGGTAAACAAAGCGATGTCTGCTGCCAGACCTGCTCCTTTGCTATAGAAGAATAGCATGTATATCAGAACCAAACCGAAAGCGATCACGAACGACCACATACCGGATTGGATAGATTCGCTACCTAAGGACGGTCCTACGATCTCATCGGCAATGATACGTGCCGGAGCAGGTAATTTACCGGATTTCAGGATATTGGCTAAGTCCTGGGCTTCTTTTACGTCGAACTGACCGGAAATCTGTGAGCTACCCCCTTTGATTTCATCGTTCACGTTCGGTGAAGAACAAACATAACCATCCAATACGATAGCGATGCTATGGCCCACATTTTCTTTGGTCAGCCGAGCCCAGACTTTAGCTCCTTCTCCATTCATATTCATGGATACCACAGGGCGTCCACTGTTGTGTTCGTATTCCTGACGGGCATCGACGACAGCACCTCCATCCAGGGGAGCTTTGCCGTCACGGGTCGTGATTTTGATCGCATGTAAAGCAATAACCTCCCCATTGGGTTTCATTTCCCACAGCAGGCGGGCATTACGGGGAAGAGTCGCTTTTACTTGTGGCATAGCCAGGATTTCATTTACCGCTGCCGTATCTTTTACATGAGAATAACCTATTAAAGAACCTGTCGGGATGATCTGGCCGCTTTGACGGTCGATATTAGGTGTCAGAACGGAGAAAAGAGGATTCGCTTTTTTGAAAGCAGCTTCATCGGCCAGCAGATTATTGGTAGAATCTTGTGCTGCGGCCTGAGAGATCAGGCTATTGGCAGTTGTATCCGCTTTGGTTGTTTCCGGTTGTTCTGCCGTTGCATTGGCTGCATTTTCAGTAGTCAGTATCTCTTCAGCTTCAACGATAGTACGGGCTTTTTCATTGGCTGCTTGCAAATAAGGAAAGAAATCTCCGTTATCGAAGGTTTCATAGAACTCCAACGCTGCTGTTCCTTGCAACAATTTTCTTACCCGTTGAGCATCTTTGATACCCGGAAGTTCGATCACGATACGACCGGAGATATCTGCTTTACGGATATTAGGCTGTGCTACACCGAAACGGTCGATACGTGTACGCAGAATATGGAATGTATTGTCGATGGCTCCTTCGGCTTCCTGACGGATAACGTCTAAAACTTCCTTGTTACTGGCTCCGATTTTGATTTTATCTTTCAGTTCTACGGTTCCGAAAATATTCGGAGAGGCCAGCTGTGCATTCGGGGCAATTCTCTCGAATGCTTCGCCGAACAGGGTTACAAAGTCTTTCGGGCTGGATGTACGCATCTTCACCGCTTCTTGTAAAGCCTGATTGAAAGCTTCATCCTGACTGTAGTTGGCCAGACTGCGGACCACGTCGACCACGTCTACTTCCATGGTTACGTTCATACCTCCACGCAGGTCAAGACCCAGATTTAATTCCAACTCTTTACACTCTTTGTAAGTGTATTGTGCAATTCCCAGGAAATTGTAAACTTCCTTGTTTGCAATAGAATCCAGATAAACTTTTTCCTTTACGGGATCTCCCTGCGCATATTCCCTCGCAACTTTTTCCACCCGATTGGTTTTCCAGGTAAAAGATAACTGGTAAAGACTCACTAACGCTAATGCAATAGCAAGTAATGTGATCGCTCCTTTATTCTGCATTTTACAATAAATTATTATATGACTTAATTTTTGCTAATTCTTTAAGCACGATTAATACGCAAAAGTATAATATTTTTTCTAAAAAAACAGATAATTCTGATTTTTAGATGGTAGATTATTAAAAATACATGGTAAATTCCTTTTTCCGGTAATCGATAGCCACCTGATACCTGACACAAAAGTCACACCCCAATAATCCGATAATTTTCCGGTTGAGATGTTTGTCGTACATTTCGTTTACATATTCCAAATCGATAGCAGCCAACGGCATCTCTTTGATCGTACGTTTCCCGATTTTAAATTTAGCTGCTTTTACTAAATGTACGTCGTGGATCTGACCGGTGACGCTACCCGATGTCATCTGAACGTCTGCTTCTTCGGGCAGGTCTTCCGGGAACACCTGTCTGTCGACGACGGTGACCGATGCGCCGGTATCGATAATCATATCTCCTTGTATACCATTGATTTCTACCGGTACGATCAGGTGGTAGCTGTTGTCTTCCAAACCGACTATTTCAACGGCTACTGTCTGAATCCGGCTATTGATATAAGGATGATATGGAGTCGTAAAATGGCAAGCCTTTTTATTTTTTTTCCTCTTCATTTCCCTCTTGCTTGATAGTTGAGGCGCAAAAATAAGAAACCGCCCCGAAAATCAGGACGGTTTCTTTATTTTTAACCTTTAGGCTGTTTTTAGAACATTTTCATGTCGTCCAGTACGGTCATCACCGATTTAACAGCTTTTGCAGAAGTTGCTAACAGTTCCTTTTCCTGATCGTCGAGTTTTACTTCGATGATCTTTTCGATACCGTTTTTACCCAATACAACCGGAACGCCCAGATAGATGTCTTTCATACCATATTCGCCGTTCAGCATAGCGCAAACCGGGAATACCCGTTTCTGATCGCGGATGATCGCTTCGACCATTTGAGCTGCAGCTGCACCCGGAGCATACCAGGCAGAAGTTCCCATCAGTTTAACTAATTCGCCGCCACCGACTTTGGTACGTTCGATGATTGCCTGCAATTTATCGGCGTCGATCAATTCGGTTACAGGAATACCACCTACAGAAGTGTAACGTGGCAGCGGAACCATTGTATCTCCATGTCCACCTAATAACAGTGCCTGAATATCTTTCGGAGATACGTTCAGTGCTTCGGCTAAGAAAGCACGGTAACGGGCAGTATCCAATACACCGGCCATACCGAATACTTTAGATGAATCGACTTTAGCAGCTAAGAAAGCACAATAACACATCACATCCAAGGGGTTGGATACAATGATGATCTTAGCATTCGGAGAATGTTTGATTACATTTTCAGTAACAGATTTTACAATTCCGGCATTGGTTGAAATCAAATCGTCACGGCTCATGCCCGGTTTACGGGGAAGACCGGAAGTGATCACCACTACTTCAGAATTATCAGTCGCTGCATAATCATTGGTTACACCTTTAATACGGGTGTCATACAAATTGATCGGGGCAGTTTGCCACATATCCAGCGATTTCCCTTCGGAAACACCTTCCTTGATATCCAAAAGAACCACTTCGTTTACGATGTCTTTTTCTGCAATGCAGTTTGCGCACGTTGCACCAACGTTACCTGCTCCAACAACTGTTACTTTCATTTCGTAATAATTTTATTGTTATACTTAATCATATATTAGCTTTTTCGGAGTTTTTATTCCGACGTCAAATTTACTCCTTTTTTGATCTAAAGCAAAATATTAGAGAAAAAATTCTTTAATTTTGAGGATAATTTAATTAGGTATACAATAAAATATCCCGCTAACCTTTTCCCTGTAATTTAAAGTTAGGGGTTAAGTTTTGGATACAATGTAGAGTTGCCGGGTTTGGCTGTGATTTTGAATTGAAGTTCCTGGAATTTATTATTATCTTTGCCCCTCAATTACACAAAACAATAAATATTCAACGAATGCCAACCATTTCTCAACGCGGTATAGATATGCCCGCATCTCCTATCCGGAAATTGGTCCCACTGGCTAATCGAGCCAAAGCCAAGGGAACCGTCGTTTACCACCTCAATATCGGTCAGCCGGATTTGGCGACCCCGGAAGTGGCATTACGAGCGGCGCACCATCTGGACCGGGAAGTGCTGGAATACTCTCCCAGTGAAGGCATTCTGAGTTTTAGGAAAAAACTGGTAGAATACTACCACAAATTCAATATAGATGTCTGTACGGACGATATCATCATCACTACCGGAGGATCGGAAGCTGTATTTTTTTCATTTATGGCCTGTCTCGATCCGGGAGATGAGATCATCGTACCCGAACCGGCTTATGCCAATTACATGGCTTTCGCGATTTCCTGCGGAGCAGTGATCAAGACGATTTCTTCTACTATAGACGAGGGCTTCGCTCTCCCTTCGGTAGAAAAATTCGAAGCTTTGATCACGCCGCGTACCAAAGCAATCCTGATTTGTAATCCCAACAATCCGACCGGCTATCTGTATACCCGAAAAGAAATGAACCAGATCCGGGATTTAGTCAGGAAATACGACCTGTTCCTGTTTTCCGACGAAGTATACCGGGAATTTTGTTACACCGGTGCACCCTATATCTCGGCTTTTCACCTCGAAGGTATCGAAAACAACGTCATTCTGGTCGATTCTGTCTCCAAACGCTACAGTGAATGCGGTATCCGGATCGGGGCTCTGATTACTAAAAACAAACAAGTCCGGGAGAATGTGATGAAATGGTGTCAGGCTCGCTTAAGTCCTCCTTTGATAGGACAGATCATGGCCGAAGCTTCACTGGATACTCCCGAAGAATATATGCGCGACGTGTATGATGAATATGTCGAACGCCGGAAATTCCTGATCGACGGGCTTAACCGGATCCCTGGCTGTTATTCTCCTATACCTATGGGAGCGTTTTATACAGTGGCCCGTCTTCCGATAGACGATGCCGATAAGTTCTGTGCCTGGTGTCTGGAAGAATTCGATTACGAGGGTCAGACCATCTTTATGGCTCCGGCTTCGGGGTTTTATACTACTCCGGGATTAGGTAAAAACGAAGTCCGCCTGGCTTATGTCTTAAAGAAAGAAGACTTGGCAAAGGCTTTGGTGGTTTTGGAAAAAGCACTGGAAACTTATAATAAAAAAGGTAAAAAGTAAAAGGCTATAAGCTAAAGGCTAAAAGCGGAAGAGGAAGGGGGAGAGGATCGAAGGGAGAAAAGAAAAGGGAAAAGAGGAAAAAAGGAAGTAGGGGGAAGACATATTATAGTAGATAGATCGATGAAGACAACCGACCTGACACAGGGCAGTATTTTTAAAAGCTTGTGGATCATGGCTGTGCCCTTGATCTCGGCCTCTTTTATCCAAATGGCTTATAGCATGACAGATATGTTGTGGCTCGGTCATTTGGGAAGTGATGCTGTCGCTGCAGCCGGAGCTGCCGGTTTTTTTACCTGGCTTTGCAACGCTTTGTCCTTTATGACTAAAATCGGGGCTGAGATTACGGTTTCCCAATCTGTCGGTTCGAAAGATTATCGCCGGGCAGCTCATTATGCCAGTCAGGCCATTACCTTATCGACTACAATCGGATTTATCTATGCCTGTATCATCATCCTGGCAGCCCCTTTACTGATGGGCTTGTTCCGTTTTGAAACCTCTATTTCGACCCAGGCGATCGATTATATGCGTCTGGTCGCTCCCGGGTTATTTTTCCAATTCAATAACAATACGTTCAGCGGTCTTTACAATGGTCAGGGAGATAGCCGGACTCCTTTCCGTACTTCTGCCGTAGGACTTATCGTCAATATTATCCTCGATCCCTTGCTGATTTACGGCATCGGTCCCTTTCCGGCCTGGGGTACCGCAGGGGCTGCCGTTGCTACTGCATTAGCACAATTAGTGGTTTACGGCATCTTTACACGCCGGATCTTCAGTGACCGGTTTCCGTTAGGGCGTATGCACCTGCTCAACCGATTGAAACAAGATTATGCACGACGTATCATTTTATTGGGTTTGCCGGTCAGTATACAAAATGCCCTCTTTTCCATGTTTTCCTTGACCTTGGCTACCCTAGCCGCACGTTGGGGAGCAGTAGGGGTCGCTGCTCAAAGTATCGGAGCACAGATCGAAGCCATCTCCTGGATGACTGCTGCCGGTTTTTCTACCGCCTTGGCTGCCTTTACCGGACAGAATTACGGCGCCGGGAATTATGAACGTATCCGTAAAGGTTATCGCCTGACATTAGGAATAGCCGGGAGTATCGGTTTGGGAGCCGGAATTCTCTTCTTTGTATTAAACCACGAGATCTTCGGGCTTTTTGTAAACGAACCGGAAGCCATCGAAGCCGGCGGTAATTACCTGAAGATTTTGGCTTTATCACAACTTTTCATGGTAACCGAATCCGTTACTGCCGGAGCATTCAATGGTACCGGACATACGACTCCTCCGGCACTGACCGGGATTATTTTCACCGGAGCACGTATTCCGATGGCCTATTTTCTGACCTCCTTCCCCCAATTAGGGTTGACGGGAATTTGGTGGAGTATCACGATTTCGAGTATTTTGAAAGGCTCTGTTCTTCCACTTTGGTTTCTGCATTTTCAACGCAAGCTAAAATAATTTCAGATTATTGTCTTTCAAATTAGTTCCTTCCAGGAAAAATCCATATGTTTGTCCAGGAAGAAAATTTATGTGTGTGCAACAAGCAAAAAGTTAGTGCTATGCCTTGTAACGAACACATAAATTGCTCTGATTGCCCTTCTTATGGAGGGGATATTAAACAAAATAGTATTCTTTTCCTACTTCAGGGAGAGATCCGGATCGACGGCTTACATTTTCCCCATCTCATCATCCATAATAAACAATTACTTGTGATTCCTGTCGGTATCGAACTCGATATGCGTATCTTAAAAAATTCGGATTGTCTCGTTTATCGTTTGAGTGAACTTCCTGTCTTATGCGAGGAACAATATAAAAAAATGACACTCTCTCAACAGGAAGACACATACGGCAATTTACTGGATACCCTTCCCCCTATTCATGAATTTTCTCTGGGATTGATCCATTATTTAGCAGACGGTATGCCTTGTAAGAAATGTTTTTCTTACTATATCGCTATTATTCCAGTCCATAAATGGCTGCTTTTCTATATCCGGCCCTGAGATTGAAGCAATGGCTTCATTACCAAATGGAAGGATTTAGCTGAAGAAGATAAAAACATATCTAAATAATTCTAGGTTTATTTTTTTCTTTCTATTCCGATTCCGGGTTTTATACCGTCAGACCGGTTCGCCAGGACCGGTCCGTTAAGGCTTTCCTTCTCTGACCGGCGGAACTCCTCACTACGTTCGTCAGACACCACCGGTCGGGCGTTCGGAAAACCTAACCGGACACTCGTTCCTGCTCCAATGGTCTTCCGCCACAAAACCCTCCATCTTCCGTCAGCACTACAGGGCAAAGAAGGAAAGTTTTATTGAATGAAAGGGCAGGCCACCCTGACCGGAGTACGAATACCTGGATTATTAGATCGGATTATTTCTATAAAATACTGATTATTAAATTAATCTCTAATGCATAAAGTATCAGAAAAACATCTGTTTGATAGAAGTTTATACTTTTTAGGTCACAGTTCGTTTTCCATGCAGTGATAACACGAACACCGGAGACGAATAAGTAACGAACTATATTAATCTGCAAGTAAAATGAGAGAAAAAACTCCACCATAAGCTATTTTGTTTGCCGGGTAGATACAAATCCATCCACATAAGGAGAGTCTGATTTGATTACGGCAAATGCTTGCCTGACGAGCTTGTTTGCAACAGTAATAAGAGCCACCTTGGAAGGTTTCCGTTGGCTTTCAATCGTGTGTAGCACTCTTTACAGGTTGTGTTACCACGTAATGCCGACCACGAGGCGACATATAGCAGTGAACGCAGGCTCACATCCCCGTTACGGTTTATCCCACCTTTGATGTGCACGGATGTTCCGGATTGCTGGTATGTCGGGCATATTCCGATAAAACGGGAAATTTGCTTTGCGTTATCGAAATAGGAGAATCCTCCGGTAGCGACAATCAAGGCCGTAGCCAAAGTGATACCAATTTCTTTGATGGATGTAAGAAGTTTAATCTGCCTGTCAAACTCTGACGAAGCCAGGTCTGCAAGTTCAGATTCCAAAGACTCTATTTGACTGGCCAAAAAAGAATATGTTAAAGCAATAAATAACAAGCTTATCTTTACAAAAAATAACTGTTTTGCTATAGATTCATTAAAAGTATGCCAGGAAGCCTACGAAGATTTATTGGCAAATCTCATAGATGTAAATAAAGTTATAGAGCAAGCAGAAAATGATTCACTTGAAATAAATTTGCAATATCCATTCCCAACTACATATTCAGCTTCTCACACAAGTTATATATTCACAAAACATAATACGACAAATAATTTAAATATTCTTTCCCCACGTTTAAAAGCTTCAAGCGAAGATGGAGGAACAACAGAAAGAAATGTATTGTTAGCTTCAATGGCAGCTAATAGTCATTGTTATTTCCAAAGTGGCACTGCTAACATAAAATCTATAACACATGTAAATATTTCCATTTTCTTTTGGTCTTTTATGATTTATGATGAGGTATGGGGACACCATAATGGTGCAAATGGATTAGGTGTAATTGGAGAAAATAATGGTAATTATGAATATGATTGGTTATATGCTTTAGATAATCACACAGGAGAATTTAATTGGGAATTTCGTAACGTATCTTCCAGTACAGATGGCGTTTCTATTAATCATAATTTTTTTGGCAAAAAAGTAAATCGATAGATCGGGATATTCAGTAAATATCCCTACCTAAAGATAAAAAAGTCAACTAATTCGCAATAATTTGCACATGAATCAGTCGACTAATTTCCTAATATTTTAGGAATGTCCCTGGATCAACCACAGTTGTTTTGCTAAATCGTCCTTTTCAATTTCTCATTGATTCTGGAGCGGACTTTAATCATGGCATTCTTTTTCTTAATCCATTCGACAAGCCGTTCCATATCGCCTGCATTTTGAAATTCCAGAATCTTCTCGTCAGCCTCGCGGCAAAGGATTTCTATCCGGCGCATCTTATAATTATCTACAATTTTAGGCAATAGTTCGTCGAGCATCATCTCCTCGGTCCGCATCGAGGAATCTTTCAGGGTCCAAAGTTTACTCAATTCATAGGGTTCGCTCAGAATATCCGCGACAAGTTCACAAATCGACACATCCGGGTTACCGATAAAATACTTAGAAGGGATAAATCCGGGATTCCGATAATTCTTCCGGTATTCATTCTGAATTTCTCTCAAACGGGGATTCAACATTTCCAGTTCGTCCTCAGCCAGTTCGTGAATGATATATTCCCCGACAGTAACCGAATAAGGCATCCCGTCACGCTCTTCTTCGTAAAGCTCCTGTCCTCCGAAGAGCAACAAATAACGCACCAACACCATTTCTTCGGTGTCGCAAGGCGTCACCTGAACAGTCTTGGCCGGAGTCAGAGTCACCCGAGGGGGCTGTTGAGTGGGCGATTTATAGGGCAAAGGGATCGGATCACCGACTTTTTCTTTCCGGATACGGGCGATCTCATTGTAAAGGAGCTTTTCTTCCACCTTCATTTGGTTCGCTGTCTCCTGAACATATACCGAACGGGTGATCGTATCGGGAATCAACGAAATACTCCTGACGATATCTGTAATCAACTTCGCTCTTTCTATCGGATCACTACCCGCTTGTGTCAACAATAATTTTGTCTTGAAATGAATAAAATCCGTTTCATGCCCGGAGATATACTCCAACACTTCTTCGGCAGTATGCGCCTGCGCATAGGAATCGGGGTCCTCGCCGTCGGGCAAGGACACGACACGGACATTCAATCCCTCTTCGAGTACCAGGTCGATCCCGCGTAGAGACGCTTTTATTCCCGCAGCATCACCGTCATAGATGATCGTTACATTCGGGGTCAAACGGCGGATTAGACGGATTTGTTCGATCGTCAGAGAAGTACCCGAAGAAGCCACGGTATTTTCTATCCCCTTTTGGTGAAAAGAGATCACATCGAGATATCCCTCTACCAAATAACAACGATTGTGCTGTACAATACTTTTCTTGGCAAAATAGATCCCGTACAGCGTACGGCTCTTGTGGTAAATCTCAGACTCCGGAGAGTTGAGGTATTTGGCACTTTTCTTATCGTTGGTCATAATCCGGCCACCGAAAGCAATGATCTTACCGGCCAAATCACGAATCGGGAACATCACCCTGGCACGGAAACGATCGAACAGTCCGCGTTCCGATTCTATGGTCAGTCCCGTTTTTACCAAAAACTCTTTTTTATATCCTTTTTCTAAAGCTGCTTTCGTGAAACCGTCCCAAGCTTCGGGACAATACCCCAAACCGAATTTCTCGATCGTCCGATCATCCAATCCCCGACGACGAAAATACCCCAACCCCACCGATTTCCCTTCATCGGTATGCAACAATTGCTGTACGAAAAATTCTTCGGCATAATTGGTCACGATCAGCATACTTTCCCGCTCGCTCTTCTCTTGCTTTTCGTGTTCCGAGAGCTCTTTTTCTTCGATGATAATATTATATTTAGCCGCCAGCCAACGCAGAGCCTCGACATAAGACAATTGTTCGTGTTCCATAATGAAATTCACCGCATTCCCGCCTTTCCCGCATCCGAAGCATTTATAAATACCCTTCGACGGGGAGACCGTAAAAGAACCTGTTTTTTCATTATGAAAAGGACAACAGCCCACATAATTCACCCCTCTCTTCTTCAGACTTACAAAGTCGGAAATCACTTCGTAAATATCTGCAGCATCGAAAATCTTCTGTATCGTCGCTTGATCAATCATAGTACAAAGGTAAGAGGTAAAAAGGAAAAAGATAAAAGGTAAAAGGTAAAAAGTAAAAGGTTTTTCTATTTATTATATTTCACAGTATTTTAACTACATTACAATCACGCTTTGGCACAATATTTGTACTTTTGCGTCCCATGGAAACGATATATATTCAAAACGTTTTCATGTGCAAATTTAATTTTATCATGACAGAAAGCGAATTTAATCGGACAAGAGAAGAACTATTAGAAAATATTTCTGAGTTATTTTTAAAATATGGCTTAAGAAGTACTTCAATGGACGATATCTGTTCGCATCTCAAGATCTCGAAAAAAACTTTATACCAATATTTCAGTAATAAAGACGATCTTGTCGAACAGATCATGATGCACCGTAGAAATAATTACCGTACACAGAAGGATATCGAAGAACTGAAACAACATAATTCTATAGAGATCATGTTGACGATCAGAGACCATATCATCCGGAGCTTCAACAGCAGGATGCCGGCGAATTTATTCGATTTAAAGAAATACCATCCGGATGTTTATCAACGAGTAAATAACAAAGATCAGATTTTTATCCAAAATTTATTTAACGAAGTGATCGACAAAGGGATACGGGATGGTTATTTCCGGTCTGATATCAATCGTGAGATCCAGGTCTACCTGTTTGTAAAGCAAATGTCTCTCATCGGTGAGCCGGAAATGATCAGTGAATTGAAATATCCGATTTCTACGATCGTCTCTACGATTGTAGAAAATATTATCCGCAGTTTCGCGACTCCCCAAGGGATGCATGAATTGGAACATTTACTTTATAATAAACCTCATGAAAAAACAACTAAGCCATGAAAAAGAACAGATCTAACTTTCCCAGGAGCTATGCTGTTTAGCTGAATTTCGGGATATAAACGTGTATAATCAAAATCAAAAATCTAATAATTAAAGAGAATGAAAAGAGGAGTATTAATCATTTTTGTTGCGATTCTCATTCCGTGTTTGCTGCAAGCCCAGACCACACCGAATGATCCCCAGCGTCTGACGCTAGAACAAGCGGTAAATTTTGCCGTAGAGCACAACAAAGAACTACAGGCATCCCAAATGAATATCGAATTGAGAAATAAAATGGTGACAGAAGCCATTTCTCAAGGTTTGCCTCAAATCAACGGCGATCTGAACTATAGCACCAATTTCAGATATAAGATGAGTTTCCCTGGATCGGAATCGTCTACCGTACTGAAAGACCAGTCGAGCGTCGGGGTTACCGTTAACCAACTGCTATTCAGTGGTGAATGGATATTGGGAATACAAACCAGTAAGATTGCTAAACTGATTGCTTCTCAGCAAGTGGATGTAACCGAATTGGATATTAAAGAAACGGTTTATAATTCGTATTATACCATCCTGGTGAGCGAACGCCTGATGGAAATCGTAAAGCAGAACCTGGAAAATATGAGCCAGATACAGCGTCATACCGAAAATATGCTGGCAGCAGGTACTGCCGAGCCGACAGACGTCGATCAGATCCGCATCACTGTCGGACAGTTGAAAAACAGCCTTCTGGCTATGCAACGGACAGTAGACGTAAACTATAATTTACTGCGCCTGCAACTGGGTTTACAAGCCGGGACTCCGATCACCCTGGCCGATCAACTGGATAATTTTCTGGAAGTCGGTAATTTCCTGAAACTGGCCGGCCAAGAATTCGATATCAACCAGAATGCCCAATACAAACTGATGGAGACCCAGGAGGAATTACAAAAGAAAATGGTAGGATTGAAAAAATGGGCTTATTCACCGACGATCTCTGCAAACTACGGTTACACCTATAAAATCCTGAAACCTAGCTTGGATTTCAGTCCGAAACATTCAGCTACCATTACGATGAGTATTCCTATTTTTTCAGGTCTGCAACGTAAAGCGCAGCTCGATCAGGAGAAAATCACGCTGGAACAAACCACGCTGAACAAGAGTTTATTGGCGGATCAATTGAACTTACAGGAAGAGCAATATAAATTCGCCCTGAAAAATGCTTTGGAAGATTATAACCTGCAAAGTGAGAATATTCAGGTTGCCCGGAAAGTGCTGGAAAATTACCAGTATAAATACAATGCCGGAGCCGTATCCAGTTTAGATCTGACCCAGGCCAACAATAATTACCTGACCGCAGAAAACAACTATACTTCGGCTTGTTTAACATTATTACAGGCACAAACTCAACTGGAGAAACTGTATAACGAGCTAAAATAATCAGGAGTGAATAGTCGGAAAGCGATCTTTTAGCTCTGTAATTGAAAAAGAAACAAATTAAATATTGAAAACAATGATAAAGAACGTAATTTTATCTACCCTCGCGATTGCTGTATTAGCCGGTTGTTCAGGAAAGAAAGATTCTGACAAAGATACCAGCGTAGTTGAAGCTATCCCGGTGAAAGTTCAAAAACTGGAAAAAGAAAACATTGCCCGTACCCTGGACTACACAGCAAATTTACAGGCAGACGAGCAAGTGTATTATGCACCTGCAGCTACCGGACGTATTGAAAAAATCTATGTAGAAGTTGGGGACCGGATTAAAAAAGGACAATTATTAGTCGAAATGGACCGGACGAATCTGCAACAAGCCGAAGTCCAGTTAAAAAATCTGGAAACCGAATACAACCGGGCTAAAATGCTGAATGAAACTCAGAGTATCAGTAAGCAAGCCTACGATGCTGCAGTGACCCAATATGAGGTAGCTAAATCGAACGTAGACTTCCTGAAAGAAAATACCCGGATGTTGGCTCCTTTCAACGGAGTAGTGACCGGAAAATATTTCGAAAACGGAGAAGTATATACAGGAGCTGCTTTCGGTGGTGCTTCCAAACCATCGATCATTGCAATTGAAAAAATCAATCCCCTGAAAGCCTACGTAAATCTTTCGGAACAATATTTCTTATCGGTAAAGAAAGGCACGAAAGTAGAATTGAAAAGTAACCTTTACCCCGACCGGATATTCGAAGGACAGGTAAGTATCGTTTATCCGACGATCGATCCGGCTTCGAGAACTTTCACCGTTGAAGTGAAGATTCCGAATGATGACGAAGCATTACGTCCCGGTATGTACGGAACCATCAATTTCTTTATCGGAAATACCGAAACCGTTGTTGTTCCTGCTATCGCTGTGTTGAAACTTCAGGGTGCGAATGACCGCTACGTATTCATCAACAAAGACGGTAAAGCCAAAAGAGTATCCGTGAATTTAGGGAAACGTTTTGAAGATAAGATCGAATTGATCAGCGACGAAATCCAGGAAGGAGACGAATTGATCGTTGTCGGTCAGGGACGTGTTATCGACGGTTCACCCATTACTATCACTCAATAAGATAAATACATCAAATAAATAGTAAGAATATGAGTATATACAATACAGCGGTCAACAAGCCTATTTCCACATTAATGGTATTTATCGCCATTATGGTATTAGGTGTTGCCTCTTATATACAGTTGCCGGTGGACCAATACCCTAAGATGGACCCGCCCTACCTCACAGTGATGGCAACTTATCCGGGAGCGAATGCTTCGGATATTGAGGAAAATGTAACCAAAATCCTGGAAGATCAATTGAACTCCGTAGATAATCTGAAAGAGATGACCTCTACGTCCTATGACAACTTAGGAGTAATCTCTCTGGAGTTCGAATGGGAAGCCAATCTGGACGAAGCATCCAACGACGTACGTGACGCTGTCGATAAAGCAATGCAAAATTTGCCGGACGATATCGACCGACCGACCATTATGCGTTTCAACACGTCTATGATGCCGATCCTGATTTATGCCGTCACGGCCGACCAATCTTATCCCGGTATAGACAAGATTCTGGATGACAAACTGATCACCCGTTTGAACCGGGTAGACGGTGTAGCTTCTGTGATCGTTGCCGGAGCACCGGAACGTGTGGTTTATGTCGATTTAGACCCGAATAAACTGGATGCTTACAACCTGACTCTCGAACAGATCGGTAACAAAATTCTGGCAGAGAACAAAGATGTTTCTTCCGGTAATGTGAAAATGGGGCTGATGGACTATGCTTTGCGTATAGAGGGTGAATTCGAGGAAAGCGACCAGATCAAAAATATCGTACTCGGCACTCAAAACAATAAAACCATCTATTTGCATGATGTTGCTGTCGTGCGGGATACGATCAAAGACATCACACTGGAACAAACGATCAACCGGGGACGCGGTGGTGTACTGATGATCACCAAACAAACCGACGCCAATGCCGTTGCCGTAGCTAAAGAAGCGAAAAAGCAACTGGAATTGGCAATGAAAGAATTGCCTTCGGACATCAACTTCCAAATCATTTCGGATAACTCGGACTTTATCGTAAAGTCGATCAACAACCTGCAGGAAACATTGATGTACGCTTTGATCTTTGTGGTATTGGTCGTATTTCTGTTCTTAGGACGATGGAGGGCCACCTTTATCATTGCTCTGACCATCCCGATCTCACTGATTGTCGCCTTCATCTATTTGTTTGCAACGGGTGAGTCTCTGAACGTAATTTCACTGTCCTCCCTCTCTATTGCAATCGGTATGGTGGTAGACGATGCCATCGTAGTGTTGGAAAACGTAACGAAACATATCGACCGGGGAAGCCGGCCACGTGAAGCAGCCAAATACGGAACGAATGAAGTATGGTTGTCTGTAATCGTCACCACACTGGTAACCGTAGCTGTGTTCTTCCCGCTGACCCTGGTAACCGGAATGACCGGAATCTTGTTCAAACAGTTGGGATGGATCGTTTGTATCACCGTATGTACCTCGACACTGACGGCTATTTCTCTGACTCCTATGCTTTGTTCACAATTAATGCGGATACAGGAAAAGACCAGTAACAGCAAGTTCAGCTTTTACAATTTCGTATCCCGGCAATTGGATAGGCTGGATTCAGGTTATGAAAGACTGATCCGTTGGGTACTGCATCATAAAACATTCGTCATTTGTTTCATGACTGCCATCTTCCTGGGGTCTTGCAGCCTTACGCGTTTTATCAAAACCGACTTTATGCCGCAGAACGACCAGAGCAATATGACTGTATATGCAAAAATGCAATCCGGTCAACGGGTAGAAGAGACGAAAAGAGTCGCTTTACAGATCGACTCAATGATCCGGGCAGATATACCGGAAATTACGATCATCAACTTGTCGTACGGTAGTGAAGAAGAAGCTTCCTTCGCTTCTATGATGAACAGTACCGGTAACAATATCCTGAATATGCGTTTACGTACCGTAGATATTAAAGACCGTGAACGGAGTATTTTCGTCATTGCCGACCAGGTTCGTTCTATCTTGAAGAGTTTCCCGGATGTACTGCAATATACAGTCAGTACCTCATCCAGCGGTGGTTCTATGGGTAGCAACTCTGTCGATATCGAAATTATGGGTCACGATTTCAACACAACCACCCGTTTGGCTCAGGATATCGCAGTGAAAGCCCGTCAGATCCCGGGAGCCGAAGATATCAAAATCAGCCGGGACGACGATAAAGCCGAACTCCAGATTGCTTTAGATCAGGATAAACTGGCTCGTCATGGTTTGACCACTTCAGAAGTCGGTTCTTATGTCCGTAACCGGATCTACGGTTTCCGTAACAGTAAATTCAAAGAAGACGGAGAAGAATACGACATCATCGTCCGCCTGGATGAGAAATACCGTTCTTCTCTGACGGAGATCGAAAATATCCTGATCATAGACGGCCACGGCGAAAAAATACGTCTGAAAGAATTGGGTGAAATCAAAGAGTACTTCTCACCGCCAAATATCGAGCGTAAAAGTAAACAGCGTATCCTGAAAGTGTCTATCACTCCGGCAGCTGGCGTAGCTTTGGGAGATATCGCACAGGCATCACAACAGATTATCGACAATCTGGAAGATGTACCTCAGGATGTCAGTCTTTACATCGGTGGTAACTACGAAGACCAGCAGGAATCCTTCAGTTCTTTGATCTGGCTGTTACTGTTGTCCCTGATGTTGGTATACATTGTGATGGCCGCTCAGTTCGAATCTTTCAAGATGCCGTTCATTATCATGTTGGCCATTCCGTTTGCATTCACAGGAGTAATTCTGGCCCTGTTGCTCACGAACACCACCTTGAGTATCGTGGCTGCCTTGGGTGCTATTATGTTGGTCGGTATCGTGACGAAGAACGGTATTGTGTTGATCGACTTTATCAACCTGATGCGTGAAAGAGGTATTCGCTTGTACGATGCTATTGCACAAGCTTGTCGTTCCCGTCTGCGTCCGGTATTGATGACCTCTTTGACTACGATTCTGGGTATGGTACCGATGGCGATCAGTGCAGGTGAAGGTTCCGAAACCTGGCGGCCTATGGGTATCGCAGTAATCGGTGGTATGGTTTTCTCCACCATCATTACGATGATCATCGTCCCGGCCGTATACGCTGCTATGGACAAAAGCGGTAGCCGTGACAAGAAAAAGGCACTGGCCAAAGAATTTAAATTTATGAAAGACTTCGATCCTGAAAAAGATCTACCCAAAAAGTAATCGATAATGCAGATTTACAGTTTCAGACCGATATTAAAGTCTGAAATTGTAAATCAAAAATCAAAATCAAATATGAAGAAAGCAGTATTCATAACATACAACCAAGCCCTGACAGAGCGAGTAGCTTTTCTCCTCGATCAATTACAGATCAAAGGATTTACACAATGGCCTCTGGTTAACGGAGCAGGAACAGAAACCGGAGAACCTCGTATGGGATCTCATACCTGGCCGGAAATGAACTCCGCCACCATTACCATCGTCGAAGAAGAAATGGTGCCCCTGATTCTGAAATACGTCAAAGCGTTGGATGAAGTAAACAAAGAAAACGGTATCCGGGCTTTTGTCTGGGATATTACCGATATGTATTAATCCGAAAACTCAATAGGGTCTGCGCAAAGCAACTGCACAGACCCTATTCAAAAATTCTCTTTCTTAACCACAACCGACAATCTGCCTAAGTGGCAGTAAAATAGTTTCAACTTTCTTTCAGCGGTTTAAAGCCGCGTCCCAGAATTTCTTTCGAATCGATTACGTTGATAAAGGCTTCGGGGTCGATTTCTGCAATCCGATGCCGTAAAATCATCATTTCACGACGTGTGAGGATGGTGTAGATCATATTGCGGCTTTCTCCCCGATACATACCGACAGCCGGCAATAAGGTAGCTCCCCGGTTGATATCCTTGATAATAACATCCTTCACCGGATCTAACTTATCAGTGACAATCATCAGGGTCTTATGTACAGCAGCACCGTCGATTACCAGATCGATCACTTTTCCTTCGATAAATACGATAATCCAGGAATACATCGGTAAACGCCAGTCACCGAAAGCAACAACCGTCGACAACGTAATGGTACAGTCGACAATAATCACCAAAGTTCCAAGCGATATGTGGGTATATTTATTCAAAATCATAGAAATGATATCGGATCCTCCGGAAGTTGCCCGTGCCTTAAAGATCATACCGATCCCGATACCATAAACAATTCCTCCGAAAATAGCGGACAACAACTGTTCGTTCAGTAACGTACGATCCGTAATACCGGGCTCCAACAAGGCATCATAGCCGTATAAATAGTGGATGAGACGCATAAATGCCGGAATAGCGAACGTACAGATAATGGTTTTTACCCCGAACATACCTCCCAAAAAGTAAATTCCCAACAAGAGTAAAGGAACGTCCATACACAGGGCTGCAATTTCAGTCTCCCACCCCCACAAATGGTGAAATACCATAGACAATCCGTAAGTTCCTCCGGGAGCAAACCCATAAGGCTCAGCAAACATCACCGCCCCCAGGGCAAAAACAAAACATCCACCCAACAACCAGGCATAGGTTATAAAAAAATCTTTAGAGAGAAATTTCTCTTTCGTAACAAATCCCATATTGACTTTAGATTTATGATTTTGATTTATGATTTAACGCTGCCAAAATTACGAATTGTTTTCGGCATTTTCTTGGCATAAAATATTTTCAACATGTTTTGTTTATATCTGTATATCAATCTATTAAACAACAAGACACAGGCATATTTATACAAGAAAGAGCATATTTATACAAAAACAGGAAATCGCATTGAAAACGATTGAAGCCCTATACGGCAATAACAGGATAAGGTGAGTAATCGTAAAGTTGTATTTTCCCTTTCAAGAAGGATTCAGGAACATCGATCAGCCGTTGATTGCTACTTCCCCTGAAAAGCAAATCGGTATCCCGCAAATGCTGATTAAAACGTCCATCTACCAAAACATCGATATAAGGCAAGATTTGTGCCAACCGGGCAGACCGGCACACCTCTTCATAGCGATAACCGGTATAACACCAAATATTCTTTTTGCTTTTGTTTTTAATCAACTTAGCCAATTCAGTAAATGCTTCAACTTGCTCCAAAGGGTCTCCCCCACTAAAAGTAATATTTGAAAAAGGATCGGTCAGCAAGCGTTCGGCCACCTCTTCTACTCCGACCGCATGCCCATGCTCACGTTCCCAGGATTGGGGATTATGACAACCGGGGCAATGATGCCGGCATCCTGCCGCATAGAGAGAGGTCCGGAATCCCGGACCATCTACCACGGTATCTTCGATAATATCCAATAAAAACAGGTTCATCGCTAAACTAATTATGTCTGACCCGATCATTCAATTCAGCCAGTTTCGCCTGATTCCAGCGATTTGTCGTACCGACCAGATATCCGGTAATCCGTTGCAGGCGATCGATATGATGTCCTCCGCAATTGGGGCATTCTTCCAAACCGTCGGTCGCGTCTTCATGTCCACAATCCATACAGCGGTTACGGTTGTGATTGACAGAACAATACCCCATATTATAGCGGTCCATCATGTCTACCACCGACATAATCGCATCCGGATTGTGGGTTGCATCTCCATCGATCTCTACATAGAAGATATGCCCTCCGCGGGTCAGATCATGGTAAGGAGCTTCTATTTCTGCTTTATGCCGGGCACTGCATCGATAATAGACAGGCACATGATTCGAGTTCGTGTAATATTCCCGGTCGGTCACTCCCGGGATGATTCCGAAACTCTTTTTATCCTTCTGAGTGAATCTCCCGCTCAATCCTTCGGCAGGAGTAGCCAATACACTATAATTGTGCTGCCAGCGCTCCGAAAATTCATTCGCTTTATCCCGGAAACGGGTTATAATTCGGATCCCTAACTGCTGTGCAGCCGGATCTTCTGCATGGTGCTTACCTGTCAACGCGACCAAACATTCGGCCAAACCGATAAAACCGATCCCCAGTGTCCCTTGATTTATAACACTCTCTATCGTATCTTCAGGTTTCAACTTCTCCGCTCCTACCCACAGAGAACTCATTAAGAGAGGGAATTGCTTTGCCCGGGCAGTTTTCTGAAACTCAAACCGACGATGTAATTGCAAAGCCGTCAACTCAAGGAGTTCGTCCAATTTCGAGAAAAATGTCCGGATTCTTTCTTCCCGTTCGGAAATATCCATACATTCGATAGCCAGACGTACAATGTTTATCGTCGAGAAAGAAAGATTTCCCCTACCGATGGAAGTCTTCTCTCCGAAGCGGTTTTCAAAAACCCGGGTCCGGCATCCCATGGTAGCCGTCTCATAGCGAAAACGCTCCGGATCGTCGGCTTTCCACAATTCATGCCGGTTAAAAGTAGCGTCCAGGTTGATGAAGTTGGGAAAAAAACGCCGGGCACTGACTTTACAAGCAAAAACATATAAGTCGTAATTGGGATCCTGAGGTAAATAATTCACGCCCCGTTTCTTTTTCCAGATCTGAATCGGAAAGATAGCCGTACCTCCGCTTCCCACTCCCCGATAGGTAGAGGTCAGCATTTCCCGAATAATACAACGGCCTTCGGCAGAAGTATCCGTACCGTAATTGACAGAACTGAAAACAACCTGATTGCCTCCCCGGCTATGAATGGTATTCATATTATGGATAAAAGCCTCCATAGACTGATGTACACGACTTACCGTCCGGTTGATCGCATGTTGTAAAACCCGCTCATCCCCGCTCAAACCGTCCAGCTCAATCCGGACATAATCTTTGATGGGAAAATGGTACAGGTGTTTGTAATCTTCACCGGTAATCTCTTCCAATACTTTCACCTCTTCGATAAAACTATTCCGCACATAAGGTGCCAGATAAAAATCAAAAGCCGGAATCGCCTGTCCGCCATGCATTTCATTCTGAGCCGTCTCGAGCGAAATGCAACCGAGGATGCTAGCCGTCTCGATCCGTTTTGCCGGACGGGATTCACCATGACCGACATAGAATCCGTTTTTCAGGATCTTATCCAAGGGATGCTGTACGCAGGTGAGACTTTTGGTCGGATAATAATCTTTATCGTGTATGTGCAGATATCCTTGCCGAACGGCATTTTTTACTTCTTCTACCAACAAATAATCGTCGACAAACGGCTTTGTCGTTTCACTGGAAAATTTCATCATCATCCCGGCAGGCGTATCCGCATTCATATTGGCATTTTCCCGGGTCACCTCATTCGATTTCGTCTCTATGATTTCCAAAAAGATATCCCGGGTTTTCGCTTTACGGGCCACACTACGCTGATTCCGGTAAGCAATATATAATTGAGCCACATCTTTACGGCGGCTCTTCATCAATTCGATTTCCACACAGTTTTGAATATCTTCGACACTCATCTGCTCCTGTCCCCGGCAAGCGATACGATCGGCAATTTCATGTGCCAATTGCATATCTTCTCCTTTATCGGTATGCAGCATCGCTCTTCTCACTGCAGCAACGATTTTCTCCTCATTAAAGCCAACTACACGGATTATAAGAGCGATTTCTTTTCTGTTTTTGTGGTACGCTGTTCGGCTATGGCAAGGAACGATGGTTATTGCGGTTTCTTCACGCCTTATGTGTGGATGTTCATTCAGAGCTATGAAAAACTACGGCAGTATCTGTACACCAATTGCACCATTGAAACACTGATTCAGTTTGAATATTCTGCCTTTGAGGAAGCAACTGTTCCGGTATGTACGTTTACTTTCCAGAACCGCCATATACAGAAAAAAGGATGCTATTTGCGTTTGGTAGATTTCCGTGGTGGCATGGAAGTACAACGTCAGAAGACGCTGGAAGCAATCGAAAACCATGATTGCGGATTCTACTATGAGCAAAGCACAGACAACTTCTCCAAAATCCCCGGCGCGCCGGTGGCGTATTGGGCAAGTGATACTGCTCGTGCTGCATATCAGTTTCCTAATATGGATCAAATTGCTCAACCGCGACACGGCTTGGCAACTTCTGACAATGATAGATTCCTTAAATTATGGCATGAAGTTGATGCTGGAAAAGCAAGTCTTGTTCAACGGTGTGATACAACAAAAAAATGGTTTCCAATGAGCAAAGGTGGCGACTTCCGTAGATGGTATGGAAATCTTGATTGGGTAATCAATTATGAAAATGACGGAAAAGAGTTAAAGGACTATGCCATCTCCATATATCGTTGTTCATCACGAACGATTCAGAATAGACAATTTTACTTTAAGATTGGGCTGACATGGTCTGCACTAACCTCTGGTGGATTCTCAGTAAGACTACAAGAAGAGGGGGCGCTATTTGGTTCAGGTGGATATTGTGCGTTTGCAGAAAATGATATTTTGTACTATATACTTGCGTTGCTGAATAGCAAAGTAACTGGAGCTTTTATCAATTATGTCTCACCAACGCTAAATTACGAAGTAGGTCATATCAAAACTATTCCTGTTGTAATCAACAATGAAATGCATGAAACAGTGAATGCTTTGGTGACTACGAATATAACCTTGTCTCGTCAAGATTGGGACTCCTTCGAAACCTCCTGGGACTTCCAGCGCCACCCCCTCGTCACCCCCGCCATCGACCAGCACTACATGCTCCTTTCCGACTGCTGGCGTGACTGGGAGCGCGCTTGCGCCGACCGCTTTGCCCAGCTGAAAGCCAACGAGGAAGAGCTGAACCGCATTTTCATCGACATCTACGGCCTGCAGGACGAGCTGACCCCCGACGTGGACGACAAGGACGTGACCGTGCGCAAGGCAGACCTCAGCCGCGACATCCGCAGCCTGATTTCCTACGCCGTGGGCTGCATGGTGGGGCGCTACTCGCTGGACAAGCCCGGCTTAGCCTTCGCCGGCGGCGCGTGGGACGCCAGCCAGTACGTCACCTTCCCCGCGGACAAGGACGGCATACTGCCCATCACCGATGACGAGTATTTCGCCGACGACATCGTGACCATGTTCGTCAACTGGCTCAAGACCGTCTACGGCGCGGACACGCTGGAAGAAAACCTGCGGTTCATTTCCGACGCGCTGGGCGGCAAAGGCTCCCCCCGCGAGGTCATCCGCAATTACTTCCTGAACGACTTCTACAAAGACCATCTGAAGGTCTATCAGAAGCGCCCCATTTACTGGCTGTTCGACAGCGGCAAGAAGAACGGCTTCAAGGCGTTGGTCTACATGCACCGCTACCAGCCGGACACCATCGCCCGCGTCCGCACGGACTATGTGCACGAGATGCAAAGCCGCTACCGCACCGCCATCGCCGACGTGGAGCAGCGCCTGAATGACGCCTCCACCTCCGAGCGTGTGAAGCTGACCAAGCGCCTGAACGCCCTGCAAGCTCAGGCGGACGAGCTGCGGCAATACGAGGAAAAAATCCACCACCTCGCCGACCAGATGATTGCCATTGATCTGGACGATGGGGTGAAGGTGAATTATGCCAAGTTCGCGGATGTGCTGGCAACGATAAAGTGAGGAGGTTCGGATATGGCAGTCGTCAACATAGCCTTTGATCTCGCTCCGGAGATTGTAGAAGGATTAGCCACCGGAGCATATAAACTCTTTGGTGGTATTGTACGCGACCAAGCAGGCCGTATTGTCTGCCACCTTCCTGAAGCAGTGAATGCTATTGAAGCAAGTCAGGCTGTCTCTTCCGTTGCGCAGACAACCACAAAAGCCGTCACGAAGACGCCAATCGCAAAGACAGCAGTAACTACAACCACCAAGAAAGCACCTTCGTTGTTCAGAACTATCGGTCATTCTGCAAAGGCACACCCCGTTGGTACGGCTATCACGGTTGCCACTGTTTTTGTCGGCGCGGGTTATGGTGTTTACCGCTGGTACCAGAACAAAAAATCGGAGCAGGAAGAACTGGATAAAGCACCAGAGCGTATCGAGCATTTTAACTCATTGCTCGACATTTATTACAATGCTTTGCAGACAGGAACGCTGAATGAGTCCATCGTTTCCGATCTTATATCTGCTATTGATGATATGAGAGCAGCGGTTTCAAATGGCACTGTCAAAATGGAGTTTAGCGCAGAGCAGGTAAACAACATGCTCGGCATTCTTTCGTATTTTACGAGAGAATTTGCAGGAGCGAATCATTACGAATATGCCGAGCCTGAGAAGCCGCAGCATAATGATACTTGCAGTAACCTTCTGTACTTTGCAGATTACCTGAAGATTCAGCGTGATATCTATCGTGCGGCTTGATTATTAAATACTATTCTCTGGAGGCATCCTCATGGACGCAGACAAAATCATGCAAGACCTGAACCGCAAGTTTGCGGCTCCCTTGCCGGAATTCTATAAGCGCAGGATCGTCATCTGGTATGACGAGGATCGGGAGTTCGAGGAGCAAATCGACGGGCTCACCCTCTACAATGCCAAAGTGCTGAAGCTGACTGGCTGCAATAACTTCTATGCCAAGAAACTGCTGGCGGCGGACGACCCAACCAGCAACTACCTGGTCTATTGCCCGCTGTCCTATGATACGGAGGAAGACGACTGGCTGCTGGATGTGGCGCTTTACGGCGAGGAATTCCGGGCGGATCAGGTCTCCATGTGGATGGACGAGATGCAGATTCCGGAGACGCCCGCTCTGCGGAAAGCCTTCAAGCAGTACCGGAAGTTCTTCAAGGCACAGGGGCGCAGGAATAAGATTGCCGCGCAGGGCGCCACGCCTGCCAAACCGGCGCAGCTGCAAATGGCGATTATGGCCGCGCTGGCTGGCGTCAAAGAAGCAAAGCCCAATCAGATTATGAAGGCTGTGCTGCAGGCCGGGCTGGACATGGAGAACAACGCCGTCTGGCAGGAGTTTGACAGCTATGATATCACCGACGCCTTCTGGAGCATGGTCGGGCAAGGAACGGGCTACAGGGATGCGGATGCCGATCTGCGCCACCTGTCTGCGCACCTGCTCCTCACCGCCGCAACCCGCACGATGCGGCAGGCCTTCTTCGGCTTGGAGTCGCTGATTTCCACGCCCCATCAGGCGTATTGCTTTGACTTTGTTTCCGACTGGATTCACAGCGAGGATTCCAAGGGAATCTATGCCATCGCCGAATATGTGGAATCCGAACTGAAGCTGCCGCAGCGGTTCATGAAGCTGCAAGTGGTCGATCTGCTGGAAACCGAGATGTTCCCCTGTGTCAATGAGGTGATTCTGGTCAAGCTGATGAGCGACATCGGCAATCACAGCATTGACGTGGATTTAATCACCAGAACCGTGGAAAAACGCCGCACCTGCGTGTGGTACGACGATGTGATGAACTACTACGAGGGCATCCTGCAGGTTGCCCTGATGCAGGCGTTCTTTAAGGCGCACGCCTCCGGCTTCCATACAGTGGAGCCGCACAAGGTCTGGAAGGAATACACCAAGGAATACTACCGCATGGACACCTATTATCGCCAGTTCCATATGCGCTACGCGGACAGCCTCAAGAGCTATCACATGGAGCTGACCGACCGCTTCAGCCTGGTCAAGGATCAGGTGGAAGGGCTGTACATCAACTGGTTTCTGGGGCAGCTGGGCACCAACTGGTCGGATGCCTGTGCGGATAATCTGCGGGAGTATGGCAGGATTCTGGAAGTGCCGCAGCAGACGGAATTCTATCGGTCGAAGGTCGCGCCTTCCGATGCCAAGGTCTACGTCATCATCTCCGACGCCATGCGCTATGAGGTGGCGGCGTCCCTGACCGAGCAGCTGCGGCGGGAAACGCAGGCAAATGTCAGCCTGACGGGCGTGCAGGGCATCTTCCCCACGATTACCAAATTCGGCATGGCTGCGCTGCTTCCGCACAAAAAGCTGTCTGTCGAGCTGAAAACCGGCAAGGTGGATCGCCTCGCCGTATTGGCGGATGGGCAGTCCACAGAAGCCGGAAACCGCGATAAGCTGCTGAAAGGCGCGGATGCGCACAGTGTTGCCCTCAAATACAAGGACATCATCGGCATGAAGCGCGCGGAGCGGCAGGGGCTCATCAAGGGCATGAACGTCGTGTACATCTACCACGACACCATTGACGCTGCCGGTCATGACGAGAAGGACGTCTTCGGCGCCTGCGCGGAAACCATCGAAGAGCTGAAGAACATGGTGCGCATCATCGCCAACGAGTGGGGCGGCGCGTATATCCTGATTACTTCCGACCACGGCTTCCTGTACACCTACAGCCCCCTGACCGAGGACGACAAGGTGGACAAGACCACCGAATCCGATCAGGATGTGGAAATCGACCGGCGCTATGCCATCATGCAGCGTGGCGCACAGCCGCAGTATCTGCTGCCCGTCCGGTTTCTGGGCGGCGGGACGCCGTATGATGCTTTCGCGCCGCGTGAGAACATCCGCATCAAGAAAAAGGGCGGCGGACTCAACTTTGTGCATGGCGGCATCAGCCTGCAGGAGATGGTCGTGCCCGTCATCGAGTACCACTTCCTGCGGAACCAGTCCAGCGAATACCGGAAGAACCGCAGCAAATACGATACCAAGCCGGTGGAGATTGCCCTGCTCTCCGCCAGCCGGAAGATTACCAACATGATTTTCTCCCTGAGCTTCTATCAGAAAGAGCCTGTCAGCTACAACCGGGAGAAGGCAACCTACCAGCTGTACTTTACGGACAGCACCGGGAAACCGGTCAGCGATACCGTGATGCTCATTGCCGACAAGGCCAGCGGCAACGGTCAGGAGCGCACGTTCCGCTGTAGCTTCAATCTGAAGCAGCTGAAGTACAGCAACACGGAGCAATACTTCCTTGTCATCGCCGATGAAAACGGGATGATCGTGTCCCGCGAGGAATTCCAGATTGACATCGCGTTTGCGGTGGATGAATTCGACTTCTTCAGCTAAGAGGTGCATCATGGACAAAAATGCAATCAAGAAATACGCGATATGGGCGCGGCGGGAGTTGATCGACCGCGTGACCAAGCGCGCCGCCGTGTTCGGCGTGAGCAAGGAGGATGTTGGCGACCCGAACGCCGACAGTGTGAACGGGCATCTGCTTTCCGACGCCGAGAAGCGGCAGCGGCAGGCGCTGATTCGCCGCATCGAGGAAAAGGGCTACGAGCAGGTGATGGAAGAAGTTGCCTACACATGGTTCAACCGCTTTGCCGCCCTGCGTTTCATGGAAGTCAATGGATATCTGCCCACGCACATCCGCGTTTTTACGGATGACGAAGGGCGCTTCCGCCCGCAGATTCTCTCCGAGGCGATTCACCTGGATTTGGACGGGCTCAACAAGCCCAAAGTCTACCAGCTGAAGGACAGCAATCAGGAGGAGGAGCTGTTCAAGTACCTGCTGATTGTGCAGTGCAACGCGCTGAACGGCATCCTGCCCGGTATGTTCCAGAAGATTGAGGACTATACCGAGCTTTTGCTGCCGGATTACCTGCTGCGTGAGGGCAGCGTGATTGAGCAGATAGTCACGCTGATTCCGGAGGACGACTGGAAGGATCAGGTACAGATAATTGGATGGTTGTACCAGTATTACAACACCGAGCCGAAAGACAAGGTGTTCGCCGACCTGAAAAAGAACATCAAAATCAGCAAAGAGCACATTCCCGCCGCCACGCAGCTGTTCACGCCGGACTGGATTGTCCATTATATGGTAGAAAACAGCCTGGGTCGCCTGTGGCTGGAGGGGCATCCCAACAACGAGTTGAAATCCAAATGGAAATATTATCTTGACGAAGCAGAGCAAGAGCCAGACGTCCAAGCGCAGCTGGCGGAAATTCGCAAGCAGTACGCCGCGCTGAAGCCGGAGGAAATCCTGACCATCGACCCCTGTGCCGGGTCGGGTCACATCCTCTGCGTGCTTTTTGATGTGCTTGTGCGGATTTATGAGGATTACGGCTATACCGCCCGTGAAGCCGCTGCCAGCATTGTGCAAAACAACCTCTGGGGCTTGGACATCGACGACCGCGCCGCGCAGCTGGCATATTTTGCCGTGATGATGAAAGCCCGGCAGTACGACCGCCGCTTTTTCACCCGCGAGGTGCAGCCGCACGTTTATGCCATCCAGGAAAGCAACGGCATTCACCGCGACCACCTGCATTATTTGGGGCGCGGCATGAGCGACATTGAGCGGAACAACGCGCGCAATCAAATGAACGCGCTGCTGGACGAATTCATTGACGCGAAGGAATACGGCTCCATTTTGCAGCCCGGCGAATACGACTGGGCGCTGTTGTCGCGCTTTGTGGCGGACACCACGCCGGAACAGCAGGTGACGTTTGACGAATCCGGCGTTGAGGCGACGCAGGCGCAGCTTCGGCTGATGATTGCGCAGGGGCAGGCGCTGGCGCAGAAGTACCATGCGGTGGTGACGAATCCGCCGTACAGAGGAATAAGTGATGTTGAGCCGCCCCTTCAGAATTATGTTCAGCGGAATTATCCGGATTCATCAAGTGACCTAAGTACTGTATTCATGGAAAGATGTCTACACATGACAGCATCAACAGGATTCATATCTATGATTAACATTCCGGTCTGGATGACATTGGGGTGTTATGCTGCATTAAGAAGAACTGTTTTGGAAAACTCTGCGGTCATAAATATGTTGGATTTGGGCCGAGGTATGTTTGGCTCTGACTTTGGAACAGTTTCTTTTACACTAATGAAGGCTGCATTATTGGATTACACCAGCATGTACAAACGCTTCTACGAAAGAAAGGTGGAAGTAGAAACAGAAGAATCGAAGCATGGAAAATTCTGGAATGGTGCAAGGAATTATTATGCACAGCAACGGTCTTACTCACAGTTACCAGGAAACCTGTTCTCATACGCATCAGCTTCATCGTTGACTCGGCTCTTTGCTTATCCAAAGAAGTTGAATGATTACGCCACTGTCTTTGAAGGATTAAAAACCAGAGACAAAGATAGATTTCTGCGTCTTTGGTTTGAGACAGGAAGTGCAAAATGGAAGGAATATGCAAAAGGTGGTGCTTTTAGACGGTGGTATGGAAACACAGATTATGTTGTGAACTGGGGTGATAATGGGGATGAAATTCGTACATTTAAGAAATCGAGTGGTGCAAACTTCAGACATTACTTTAAACCCACGATAACTTATACTGCAATGACAATGTCATCATTCACGGGGAGATATATTGATAATCAGCTTTTTGGTGGTGGAGGCGGCGGCATAACAAATTCCAACCTTATTCATTATCTGCTCGGATTTGTGAACAGCTGTGTTTTCAATTTGCTGATTTCTTCTATGAAGTCAACAGTAAACTTCGAAGTTGGACAAATAGGTTCAATCCCGGTTATAACTGAAAATGTTGACGTGGTTGAATCAAAAGTTAATGAATGTGTTCAGTTATCAAGAAATGATTGGGACTCCTTCGAAACCTCTTGGGACTTCAAGGAGCATCCGCTCATTCGCTGGAGCCGCTGTCTGGGGGACGCGACATCAATCGGCGCGACGATTCAATACTACTACGGCAGGCGTATGCCCGTATCCTGCCCGCTGGAGTTGTGCTACCTGTTATGGCAGGGGGAATGCAATAAGCGATTTGAGGAACTCAAAGCTAACGAGGAAGAGCTGAACCGCATTTTCATCGACATCTACGGCTTGCAGGACGAGCTGACCCCCGACGTGGACGACAAGGACGTGACC
>OGUO01000272.1_pt1 | contig 39783 bp, 32 predicted proteins | sample 1553641 | NCBI WGS metagenome assembly OGUO01 (sample SAMEA2579980, study PRJEB22360) | human gut metagenome | biome: human gut; feature: human-associated habitat; material: faeces | place: Denmark | collected 2008/2010 | reverse complement strand
GAGCCGGTTCATATTGTACTCCTCGCTGCCGCTTCCGGTGATGTACGGATTTGATTCCTGTGTGGAGGGGCTGAGATAGATTTTCGGCATAACGACGCCTCCCTTTCCCTGCATCTTATGAGCCGCCGCGCCGTTTCATGTGCCGGCTTCCCGACCTTGAGGGGCGATCGGGCAAAAATAAAGAGACGCCGAAGCGGTCTACTGATAAAGAACATTTCTTCTTCGGTTGGAACAGCATGGTATGAAAGTATCATGCTGTTCCTTTTTTGCTATATTCCGGTGAGAAATCTATTTTACCGATGAATGTATAGTACACGTCAATGCGTTGGACACGATGCCCGCTGGATTTATCCGGCGCATAGACCACCACTTTTTCTACAAGCTCGCGCAGCATAGCGGCCGTCAGCTTCTCCGGCTGTGTGTATTTGCGTACCGCCTTTAAGAAATGCTGCACGTTCATCATTTTGTCGTCCGCGTCTTGTAGTTGAGCAGCCAGCAAAGGAACATTTTCCCGCAAAGTCGCCTGCTCCTGTTCGTAGGCTTCGGATAGCTTCTTGAAACGCTCATCCGTCAGCTTTCCACTGATGTTATCCTCATAGAGCCGTTGGATGATAGTATCCAATTCGTTCATGCGCCGCATATTCTTTTCTAAAAGGCGTCTGGTCTGCATCTGCTCTGCCTCTTGCGCTGCGGTTTGGTTTCGCATGACAAGCTGCGCAAACTCATTCTCGTCCTCCTGAACGTAGGCAATGACGCGCTGGAGGTTTTGAAGCACAAGCTGTTCCAATACCACGGCGCGGATGTAATGCCCGAAGCACCCCTTATGAGACTTTTGGGTAGAGCAATTATAACATTCCTGCTCATAGGTCCACGAGCCGGTCCTGCAATGGTATAGCTTTGCGCCACAGTCGGCGCAGTAGGTGAGGCCTGAGAACATCCCCATCTCGCCCATCTTGGTCGGCCGACGGCGCTGGGAGCGTATCTTTTGCACGGCGTTCCACAACTCAACATCAATGATGGCTTCGTGTGTGTTCTCAAATGTCACCCATTTTTCCGGAGGGTTCTCCACTTTTTTCTTACTCTTATAGGAAACCCTGCTGAACTTAAAATTACTTGTGCGGCCTAAATAACTATCCTGCTCCAAAATGCCCGCAACGGTATCAGGAGTCCATCGGCAGGGATCGTCTGGACGATACCATCTTGTTCGTCCGGTGCGCTGAAATTCGAGTGTCCCCGGCGTAGGTATCACTTGTTCCTTGAGCATACGGGCGATTTTACCGGGGCCGTTTCCCTCGGCACAGAGTTGAAAGATCAACCTGACATTCGGCGCGGTTTCCTCGTCCACATACAGGTTTCCATCCTCATTGCGGAGATAGCCGTAGGGAGTTTGCGTGGAAATGCGCTGACCAGACATTCCCTTGTTGCGGAATACAGCGCGAATCTTCTTGCTCGTGTCCTTGGCATACCATTCGTTGAACATACGTCGTTCGGGAAGGTGAAGCGCAAACAGCAAAAATCCAGTATTCATGCGGGTTTGCGGCGAGATGGCTCTCGATCAGATACCTCTCTTTCAGACGGTCAAAGGCCTGAAATCACAATCGCATAGTTGTTTTCATGGGAGAATGGCGGTAACAGCGGTCATTCTCCCTTTTTTCGTTCCTGCCGCTTTCAACGAGGAGGAACACGAACATGGAAGAACCGAAAAGCAAAGCGAAGCGCGGGGCAAAGACCGCTGCGGCTGCGCAGGAGGATAGAATCACGCTGCTCCCGCTGTCGGAGCTGCACGACTTCCCCGACCACCCCTTCAAGGTGCGGGACGATGAGGCCATGCAGGAAACGGCGGAGAGCATCCGGCAGTACGGCGTTCTCGTCCCGGCTATCGTCCGTCCCCGTGAGGACGGCGGCTATGAGATCATCGCCGGACACCGGCGCAGGCACGGCAGCGAGCTGGCGGGCCTTTCCGCTATGCCCTGCATTGTGCGGCAGATGGACGATGACACCGCCACCATCCTCATGGTGGACAGCAACATCCAGCGGGAGAATATCCTGCCCTCTGAACGGGCGCAGGCGTACAAAATGAAGCTGGAAGCCATCCGCCGCAAGGCTGGCAGACCGGCAAAAACAGAAGAAAAGACAGATGAAAATAATTCGCCGCAAGTTGCGGCGAATTTCCGAGCAGATGACACGGTTGCAAAGGACGCCGGTATCAGTGGCGACACCGTGCGCCGCTACATCCGCCTGACCGAACTCACCCCGGAGCTTCAGCAGATGGTGGACGAGAAGAAGATCGGCATGACCCCCGCCGTGGAAATCTCCTACCTCAAGCCGGAGGAACAGCAAATGCTCCTGACCGCCATCGACAGCGAACAGGCAACGCCCTCGCTTTCTCAGGCGCAGCGTATGAAAAAGCTCTCCCGCGACGGCAAGCTCAACGACGACACCATGCTGGACATCATGATGGAGCAGAAAAAGCCGGAGGGGTATAACATCGTCCTCTCGGCGGACAAGCTGCGCAAATACTTCCCGCGCTCCTATACACCCCAGAAGATGGAGGAAACCATCCTGAAGCTGCTGGACGCATGGCTGCGCAAGCGCCAGCGTGACCAGTCCAGATAACCGAATACGACCGCAGACAACCACGACACCGACCGGGCAGAGAGCTTTCTTTGCCCGGTTTTGTCATATCCAGAGAGGAGCAAAGCCATGTATATCAACACGTTCAAGTATAAGCCGGAGGACGTTTCCTGCGTCCTCTGTACGGAATATGTCAAAAAGCTGGGCTGCACCGCCCTGTCCTGCCCCTGCCTTGCCGAGCGCATGGAGGCCGGTACGGTGGGCTATGCGGAGGCCGTCGCGGAGCTGTTTCCGTACCGTCCGCGCCTGACCGCAAGAATCATGCGGCTGGCGGAGCGATTCCCCGGCACCATGTGGCAGGACGACGCCCACAGAAAGCGCATGGAGACCCTGCGGCTGCTGCTGGGCTGCCGCAAAGAGCGCGACACACCGGAGTTCTTCGCCGCGCTGTATCTGCTAACCTCCAATAAGGAGATCGCGGACAGGACCTTCAACTGCTTCCTCCGTGGCGGCATCGACTTCCGCTACGCCCGCAGGCGCGGCATCTCACCCCACGACTATACGCTGCTCATGGCAGCAAAGAGCCTTTATTGCCATACGGCGGAGGTCACGCAGGGCGACCTTGCGGAGCCGCAGATCATCCCCGACGAGGCGTTCCGGCTGCTCATCAACGCCCTGCTCATTGCCCGTTTTGGGCGGGACGCCCTGAAAATCACCGCAAAGCGCGGACAGCGGGAATATACCCTCCGCCGCCTCATCCGCCGCGAAGCAGGGGCAAACGCTCCGTCTGCGGGGCTGCTTTTTCCCTCTGAGTGGAGGTGAACACCGTGGCAGTATTTCGCGTGGAGAAGAACCACAATTACACGGTCATGTCCAATTACCACCTGCGGGACACCGCGCTGACACTCAAGGCCATCGGGCTGCTGTCCAAGATGCTCTCCCTGACCGACGAGTGGGATTATACCACCCGTGGGCTTGCCGCCATCTGCAAGGAGGGCGTGGACGCCATCGGCGCAGCGCTGAAGGAGCTGGAGACCAGAGGCTACCTTGTACGCCGCCAGCTCAGGGACAGCCGCGGGCGCATCACCGACACCGAGTACACCATCTATGAATCGCCGCATACGCCTCTGCCGGATACGGCTTCACCAGATACGGGAAACCCGGATATGGATACCCCGGATACGGACGAGCCATATACGGAAAAGACCGCGCAATTAAATAAAGATAGAAGAAATAAAGAAAAAGAAATACCTGATGAATCTATTACGGACATATCAAATCCTGATCCAATCTATCCCCCAGCCCCCTTGCAGGGCGCGGGATATGACGGGATGGGATACGAGGAAGCGCGAGAGATCGTCAAAGAGAATATCGAGTACGACATTCTCGTGCAGGACCCGCAGCAGGACAGAGAGCAGCTTGACGAGGTGGTGGACCTCATTGCGGAAACCCTCTGCTCCCGTAAGAAAACCATCGTGATTGCCGGAGACGAGTACCCGGCTGAGATGGTGAAGGAGAAGCTGCTGCGCATCACGTCCTCCCACATCGAGTACGTCTTTGACTGCCTGAAGCAGAACACCACCTACGTCCGCAATATCAAGAAATACCTGCTGGCGTCGCTGTTCAACGCGCCCAGCACCATCGGCAGCTACTATTCCGCCCTCGTCAACCACGATATGTACGGCGACGGGCTGCGCGGCAGATGAGCGCTGGCTTCCGCCGGCATTTATCCAATCACGAACAAAGGAGGGATGACCCTTGCAGGAGGAAGTGGAAAACAGAGCGGTCACGCTGGTCATCAGCGCGACAAAGCTCACCGGGCGGCTGCTGAAAGCCGCCATTCTGAAATATCTGGCAAGCCGAAAGGAAAAGCGGCTGCAAAAAGCCCGCGCCGCGCCGGAAAAGCCCACCGGCAAGCAGACGGTGAAGCAGCTCATCGGGCAGAATCAGGGCGTATCCAACATCGAGATCACCGACAGCAACATCAAGTCCTTTGAGCGCGTGGCACGGAAATACGGCGTGGATTTCGCCGTGAAGAAGGACCGCAGCGTGTCCCCGCCGAAATACCTCGTCTTTTTCAAGGGGAGGGACGCAGACGCACTGACGGCGGCGTTCCGGGAATACACTGCAAAAGAGGTCAAGCGGGCCTCGCAGGATAAACCCTCGGTGCTGGAGCAGCTCCGCGCGCTCAAGGCGAAGGTGCTGTCCCTTACGCCAGACAAGTCCCGGAACAAGGACAAGGGGCTGGAGCTATGAAACAGATCAACGTAAAGAAGCTCCTGCTTCCCAATCTTCCCTACGTCTTTATCGCGCTCTTTGCCACCAAGCTGGGGCAGGCGGCGCGGCTGGCTCCCGGCGCGGACTTCTCCCAAAAGGCGCTGCACATCATGGAGGGCTTCGCCGCCGCGTTCCAATCGGCGCTGCCCAGCTTTCACCCCATCGACCTGTGCGTGGGCATTGCCGCCGCCCTGCTCATACGACTTGCCGTCTACATCAAGGGGAAGAACGCGCGGAAGTTTCGGAAGAATATCGAGTATGGCAGCGCAAGATGGGGCAACGCAGAGGACATCAAGCCCTATGTAGACCCCACCTTTGCCAACAACGTCATTCTCACCCAGACGGAGCGGCTGACCATGAACAGCCGACCCAAGGACCCGAAAACGGCGCGGAACAAAAACGTACTGGTGGTAGGCGGCTCCGGCAGCGGCAAGACGCGGTTTTTCATAAAACCCAACCTCATGCAGCTTCACAGTTCCTACGTTGTCACCGATCCGAAAGGCAGCATCGTGGTCGAATGTGGAAAATTACTCCAGCGGAACCAGTATAAGATCAAGATACTGAACACGATCAACTTCAAGAAGTCCCACCACTACAACCCCTTTGCGTATCTCCACAGCGAAAAGGACATTCTGAAGCTGGTCACGACCCTTATCGCCAACACGCAGGGGGACGGCAAGAGCGGCGACGATTTCTGGCGCAAGGCGGAGACGCTGCTCTACACGGCGCTCATCGGGTATATCTACTACGAAGCGCCGGTGGAGGAGCAGAACTTCGCCACCCTCATCGAGATGATTAACACCATGGAGGTGCGGGAGGACGACGAGGACTTCAAAAATCCCGTCGATCTGATGTTTGAAGAACTGGCAAAACGGGAGCCGCATCACTTCGCCGTGCGCCAATATGCCAAATATCGCTTAGCGGCGGGCAAGACAGCAAAAAGTATTCTAATTAGCTGCGGCGCGCGCCTTGCCCCCTTCGACATTCAGGAGCTGCGGGAGATCACGGCGTATGACGAGCTGGAGCTGGACACGCTTGGCGACCGGAAAACGGCGCTGTTTATCATCATTTCCGACACAGACGACACCTTCAACTTCCTTGCCAGCATGGTCTATACCCAGCTATTCAACCTCCTGTGCGACAAGGCGGACGATGTGTACGGCGGCAGGCTGCCCGTCCATGTGCGCTGCCTCATCGACGAGTGCGCCAACATCGGGCAGATTCCCAAGCTGGAGAAGCTGATGGCCACCATCCGCAGCCGCGAAATCTCCGCCTGCCTTGTTTTGCAGGCACAGAGCCAGCTCAAGGCGCTCTACAAGGACAACTGCGACACCATCATCGGCAACTGCGACAGCTCCGTATTCCTCGGCGGCAAGGAGCCGACCACATTAAAGGAGCTGTCCGCCGCGCTGGGCAAGGAGACCATTGACACCTTCAACACGGGAGAATCCCGCGGGCGTGAGGTTTCCCACAGCCTGAACTATCAGAAGCTCGGCAAGGAGCTGATGAGTCAGGATGAGCTTGCCGTGCTTAATGGCGGCAAGTGTATCTTGCAGCTTCGCGGCGTCAGGCCGTTTCTATCCGACAAATACGACATCACAAAACACCCCAACTACAAGTATCTTTCGGACGCGAATCCCAAGAACGCCTTTGACATTGAAAAATTCCTCTCCACAAAGCTCAAGCTGAAGCCGGAGGAGGAATTTGAGGTCTTTGACACGGGCGCGGCCGCAGGTTCAGAATCCGCCTGAATGGGCGGATTTTTATATATACATCAGACACCCATTCCGTAAAGGAGGACGCCGACAATGCAGCAGACACACGCGAAACGCAAAGTCGGAGGAAAGCACAACCGAAAATTTGAAAGGAGAAGCCGGAATCGACAGCCGCACACAGCGGCCAGCTCATTCCGGCTTTGCGGTTTCCATCGTAAAAACCATAAAGAAACGATTCCGGCACATAAAATATGGATTTCTTCAATAGCGCAGTCGATGTTTTGCAAACTTTGGTCATCGCCCTTGGCGCAGGTCTCGGAATCTGGGGCGTCATTAACCTGCTGGAAGGATACGGAAACGACAATCCGGGGGCTAAATCGCAGGGCATGAAACAGCTTATGGCGGGCGGCGGTGTGGCGCTCATCGGTATGATCCTCGTGCCGCTGCTCAAAGGGCTGTTCGGTTAATCCCGTCCATGCCGCAATGTAAAACCCTTCGCCCCTGCCCGCCTGACACGGGCGGGGGCGGGAAAGGAGGGCTGACCCATTGGATTTGATATGGGAAAAATTCACCGAATGGCTCAAGGAGCTGTTGGTCGGGGGCATCATGGACAACCTCACCGGCCTCTTTGATAACGTCAACGCCAAGGTCGCGGAGGCGGCGGGACACATCGGCAGCACCCCGCAGGCGTGGAACGCCAATATTTACAGCATGATCCGCTCCCTCTCGGACAACGTGATACTGCCCATTGCAGGCGTGATCCTCGCCTTTGTGATGACACTGGAGCTGATCCAGCTCATAGCAGACCGAAATAACCTCCACGACATCGACACATGGGTATTCTTTCGCTGGGTGTTCAAGACAGCGGCAGCCGTCCTCATCGTGTCCAACACATGGAATATCGTCATGGGCGTATTTGAGGCGGCGCAGAGCGTGGTCAACCGCGCCTCCGGCCTTATCGTGGGCAACACCTCCATCAACCTTGCCGACCATATCGCAGACCTTGAGGCGCGGCTGCTGGAGATGAACGTGTGGACGCTCTTGGGGCTGTGGCTGCAATCCTTCGTGGTGGGCTTCACCATGTGGGCGCTGACCATCTGCATCTTTATCATCATCTACGGCAGAATGATCGAGATATACCTCGTCACCAGCATCGCGCCCATCCCCATGGCCACCATGATGGGCAAGGAATGGGGCGGCATGGGGCAGAATTATCTCCGCTCCCTGTTGGCTTTGGCGTTTCAGGGCTTTCTCATCATCATCTGCATCGCCATCTATGCGGTGCTGGTACAGAATATGCTCATAGACGACAACATTTCCACGGCCATCTGGCTGTGCATGGGCTATACGGTGCTGCTCTGCTTCACCCTGTTCAAAACCAGCAGTCTCGCAAAGTCAATTTTCAACAGTCATTAGGGAGGTGAAATCAACATGGCATACGTCCCCGTACCCAAAGACCTGAACGCGGTCAAGACCAAGGTGCTGCTGAACCTGACGAAGCGCCAGCTCGTCTGCTTCGGCGCTGGTGCGGCGCTGGGCGTTCCGCTGTTCTTCCTGCTCAAAGCCCATACCGGCGTCAGCACGGCGGCGATCTGCATGATCCTGCTCATGCTGCCCTTTTTCCTGCTGGCCATGTATGAGAAGAACGGACAGCCCCTTGAAAAGATCGTCCGCAACATCGTGCAGGTCTGCTTCCTGCGCCCCAAGCAGCGCCCCTACGCAACCAATAATTTCTACGCCGTTCTGGAACGGCAGGACAATTTAGACCGGGAGGTGTATCGCATTGTCCACCCGCACAAAACTCACCCGCGCCGAACGCAGGCAGATCGAGGCCGCCATCGCAAGAGCGAAGCGGCAGGATAAGAAACGCAAGTCCGCACAGGACAGCATCCCGTTTCAGCGGATGTTCCCCGACGGCATTTGCCGCGTGACGGACAGCTACTACACGAAAACCGTCCAGTTTCAGGACATCAACTATCAGCTCAACCAGAACGAGGACAAGACCGCCATCTTTGACGGCTGGTGCGACTTCCTCAACTACTTCGACAGCTCCGTGCGCTTTCAGCTCTCCTTTGTGAATATGTCCGCCAACAAGGACAATTACGCAAGGTACATCACCATCTCGCCGCAGGGCGACGATTTTGACAGTATCCGTCTGGAATATACCCAGATGCTCCAGAACCAGCTTGCCCGCGGCAACAACGGCCTCATCAAGACCAAGTACCTGACCTTTGGCGTGGAGGCGGACGGGCTGAAAGCGGCAAAGCCAAGGCTGGAGCGCATCGAAACGGACATCCTCAACAACTTCAAGCGCCTCGGCGTGGCGGCGGAGCCCATGAACGGCATGGAGCGGCTGCGGCTGCTGCACGGGATGCTGCACATGGACGAGCAGGAGCCGTTCCGCTTCTCGTGGGACTGGCTGGCACCCTCCGGGCTTTCGGTCAAGGACTTCATCGCCCCCAGCTCCTTTGAGTTCCGCACCGGACGCTCCTTCGGCGTCGGCAGGCGCATCGGCTGCGCCAGCTTCTTGCAGATTTTAGCGCCGGAGCTGAACGACCGGATGCTGGCGGACTTCCTCGACATGGAAAGCTCCCTCATCGTCAGTATGCACGTCCAGTCCGTGGATCAGGTCAAGGCCATCAAGACCATCAAGCGCAAGATCACCGATTTGCAGAAAATGACCATCGAGGAGCAGAAAAAGGCCGTCCGCGCCGGATACGACATGGACATCATCCCCTCGGACCTTGCCACCTACGGCACGGAGGCGAAGAAGCTGCTGCAAGACCTGCAAAGCCGCAACGAGCGAATGTTCCTGCTGACCTTCATCGTGATCAACACCGCAGGCAGCCGCCAGCAGCTTGACAACAACGTATTTCAGGCGGCCAGCATCGCCCAGAAGTACAACTGCCAGCTTACCCGCCTTGATTTCCGGCAGGAGGAGGGGCTGATGAGCAGCCTCCCCTTGGGGCTGAATCAGATCGAGATACAACGGGGCCTGACCACCTCCAGCGTCGCCATTTTCATTCCCTTTACCACGCAGGAGCTGTTTCAGGACGGCAAGGAAGCCCTGTACTGCGGGCTGAACGCGCTGTCGAACAACCTCATCATGGTAGATCGCAAGCGTCTCAAGAACCCCAACGGCCTTATCCTTGGTACGCCCGGCAGCGGCAAGAGCTTTGCCGCAAAGCGGGAGATCGCCAACGTGTTCCTCGTTACTGACGATGACATCATCATCTGCGACCCCGAAGCCGAGTACGGGCCGCTGGTGGAGCGCCTGCACGGGCAGGTCATCAAAATTTCCCCAACAAGCCCGCACTACATCAACCCCATGGACTTAAACCTCAATTACAGCGACGATGAGAACCCTCTAAGCCTGAAATCCGACTTCATCCTCTCCCTCTGCGAGCTGATTGTCGGCGGCAAGGACGGCCTCATGCCGGTGGAAAAGACCATCATCGACCGCTGTGTGCGCATGGTGTACCGGGATTATCTCAGCGACCCTGTGCCGGAGAATATGCCGATTCTGGAGGACTTGTATAACGAGCTGCGGCGGCAGGAGGAAAAGGAGGCGCAGTACATCGCCACGGCTTTGGAAATCTATGTTTCCGGCTCTCTCAACGTGTTCAACCACCGCACCAATATCAACATCGCCAACCGCATCGTGTCCTTCGACATCAAGGAGCTGGGCAAGCAGCTCAAGAAGATCGGGATGCTCATCGTGCAGGACGCCGTGTGGAATCGAGTGACCGTCAACCGGGAAGCCCACAAATCCACCCGCTACTACATTGACGAAATGCACCTTTTGCTGCGCGAGGAGCAGACGGCGGCCTACACCGTGGAAATCTGGAAGCGCTTCCGCAAGTGGGGAGGCATCCCCACCGGCATCACCCAGAATGTCAAAGACCTGCTCTCCTCCCGCGAGGTGGAGAACATCTTTGAAAACAGCGATTTCATCCTCATGCTCAATCAGGCCAGCGGCGACCGGCAGATTCTCGCCAAACAGCTCAATATCTCGCCCCATCAGCTCTCGTATGTCACCCACAGCGGTGAAGGCGAAGGGCTGCTTTTTTACGGCAACGTCATTCTTCCCTTTGTAGACCGTTTCCCCCGCGGGGAACTCTATGACCTGCTTACCACCAAGCCACAGGAGCAGACTGCATAACAAAACAAGAAAGGAATTGGACGATGGAAAACAAACTGATGATTTTTGAAAACGACGCCTTTGGAAAGGTGCGAACGCTGAATCTCAACGGCGAGCCGTGGTTCGTAGCGGCGGATGTGTGCAAAGCGCTGGAACTGGGGAATCCGAGCATGACGGTTGAGCGTCTGGATGATGATGAAAAGGGTATCAGCACTATTGATACCCTTGGCGGGAAACAGCGCATGGCAATCATCAACGAACCCGGGCTGTATTCGCTGGTGATCACCTCCCGCAAGCCGGAGGCAAAGGCGTTCAAGCGCTGGATCACCCATGAGGTCATTCCGGCCATCCGCAAGCACGGCGTGTATATCACCGACGAGAAGCTCAAGCTGTTCGCCGAGCACCCTGAGCTACTGGACGCGCTGATGAAAAGCCTCTACGCCGCCCATGCGGAGAACCTGCGGCACAGGGCGGAGCGCCAAACGCTGCTGCCCAAGGCGGATTACTACGACGCCTTTATGGACGCGGACGGCTGCACCAACCTTCGCACCACGGCAAAGGAGCTGAATGTGCCGGAGCGCTGGTTTGCCCGCTTTCTCCAGCAGACCGGCTTTCTCTACCGCAGCCCTGCGGGGAACCTCATGCCCTACGCCATCCCCCGCAACCGCGGGCTGTTCCGCGTGAGGGATTATGTCCGCAACGGTCACAGCGGCGCGTACACCCTCATCACCCCCATGGGCAAGAGCCTGTTCCGGGAGCTGCTCCGCTGCGGCGAGGCGCTTCCAACTGATTGATTAAACGAATAAGGAGCGTAACACCATGAAAAAAGAAAATCTGTACCTGATCCACGGCGAGGACTATCTGCGCCACATCGAGGAAAAGCTGGAGCTGTTCTGGATGGCGAATGTGCTCATGTGCTACATCAAAGACAGAGCCGACGCGGATAGCTACCTGCGCCTTGCGTATAAAGGCGTCCGCGACTTTGACGAGCGCTGCGGCGAGCTGTTCAGGAGCTGGGGCAAGGCCGTCCGCTATATCAAGTCCCACGACCTGGCGGACCTGTCCGACCTTGTGGAAAACGAGCTGATCGAGCCGGAGCACGCGGGCTACGTCCCTGCGGATAATCCCTGCTGCCCCGGCGAACGCTGCTGCGAGTATGCCGAGCGCATGGAGCGCGAATATGCCGCAGAGTGCGCGGCGGACGAGGACAATGAGGACGCCGACGCATTTGAGTATGACGGAGAACCGGCCATATCTGAGCTGACCGGCGTGTGCAGGGACATCCTCACGGCTGTCGAGGGGCTTACCACGCTTCTAAGGGATGAGTTCGACTATGCAGGCTGACCGCATTTACTGCGGCGACGCCCTGACCGTGCTGAAAACCCTGCCGGACAGCTCCGTAAACTGCTGCATCACCTCGCCGCCGTACTACGCACTGCGGGATTATGGCGTGGACGGGCAGATCGGGCGGGAGGAAACGCCTGCGCTGTATGTGGAGCGCCTGACCGGTATCTTCCGTGAGGTCAGGCGCGTCCTCACGCCGGACGGCACACTCTGGCTCAATATCGCGGACACCTATGCCGGAAAGGGCAATCAGGGGGATAGCCTCGACCCCAAGTACCCCAACGGCAGAACCGGTCAGGCGGTCGCCCTCAACGGCAAGGTGGAGGGCTGCAAGGCAAAGGACATGATCGGCATCCCGTGGCTGCTTGCCTTCGCGCTGCGCGCAGACGGCTGGTATCTGCGCTCGGACATCATCTGGATGAAAGCGAATCCCATGCCGGAAAGCACCAAGGACAGGCCAAGCCGCTGCTATGAGCATATTTTCCTGCTGTCCAAGTCCCGCCGCTATTACTATGATGCCGCCGCCATCGCGGAGCCGGTTGCGGAAACGACGGTACGGCGCATGAAAGGCGCACGAAGCACGGCTACCAAGCACGGAAGCGGCATTCCCGGACAACAGAATATCCAGAAAATCAATCTGCCAAGAGCTGCCGGAACCTATACGGATGCAGATATTCCACAGCTTCGCAACAAGCGCGACGTATGGCAGATCAACACCGTGCCGTACAGGGGCGGGCATTTCGCCGCTTTCCCGCCAAAGCTGGCGGAAACCTGCCTGCTGGCGGGCTGCCCGCCGGAGGGCGTCGTGCTGGACCCCTTCCTCGGCTCCGGCACTACGGCGGCGGTGGCAAGGCAGCTTGGACGGCACTACATCGGCATCGAGCTGAACCCGGACTACTGCAAGCTGGCAGAGAAACGGATCGGAGGTGTCACGGTATGAACGCCTACACCCGGCAGGATCTGAGCGTCATGCAGGCGTGGCCGCTGGAGCGGAAAATTCGCGTGACGCAGGCGAAGATCATCGAGTGGTATCACCACTACGGCGGCAAAGTCGCCGTTTCCTTTTCGGGCGGCAAGGATAGCACCGTTCTGCTGGACCTTGCACGGCGGGCGTTCCCCGACATTCCCGCCGTGTTTGTGGACACGGGGCTGGAATACCCGGAGATACGGGAGTTTGTCAAAACCGTTCCCAACGTGACATGGCTGCGCCCGGAGAGGCCCTTTTCAAAGGTCATATCGGAATACGGCTATCCCGTCGTTTCCAAAGACGTGGCACGGCGCGTTCGCTATGCAAAGCGTGGCAGCCCGTGGGCGCTGTGCCACCTGAACGGATTAAACCGTGACGGTACGCCCTCAAAATACAATGAACGATACATGAAATGGCGTATCCTGCTGGATGCGCCGTTTTTCGTTTCCGATCAGTGCTGTTCCGTCATGAAGGAGTGGCCCCTGCACAGATATAACCGGGAAACCGGTAGAAAGCAGATCATTGCGACCATGGCCTGTGAGAGCGCACGCCGTCAGAGCGTCTATCTCAAAATCGGCTGCAACGCCTATCACAAGCGGGACCCCACCTCTCAGCCCATGTCCTTCTGGACCGAGCAGGACGTTTTGGAATATCTCAGAATGACCGGCATCCCGTATGCCTCCGTCTACGGTGAGATCGTGGAGGAAAACGGCAGGCTGACCACCACCGGCGCGAAGCGCACCGGCTGTATGTTCTGTATGTTCGGCGTTCATCTGGAAAAGGAGCCGAACCGCTTTCAGCGCATGGCGCTGACACATCCCAAGCAGTACGATTTCTGCATCCATAAATTGGGCTGCGGTAAGGTGCTGGACTTTCTCGGCGTACCGTATGCCCCGAATGGAGGTGAATCCCTATGAGCAAACGCTCGCCCCGGCTGCTGTTCACGCAGGAGGAGCGGACAGCGCCGGAACTGAAAAAGGCCGTCAAAAAAGCGGATAAAGCCTATCAAAAGCTGGAAAAGGCCGAGGCGAAGATACCCAAGAAAACCGTAAAGAAAAAGCAGCGCGTCGTTGACCCGAAAACCGGCACGGTCACAACGCGCCTTTCCTTTGAGGAGGTAGATAAGAAGCGACCGCCCTCCAAGCTCACCCACGCCCTGCGGGACGCGCCCGGTGCGGCGGCGCTATCCGCCGTCCACAGGGAGATTCGGGAGCATGAGCAGGACAATGTGGGTGTGGAGAGCGCCCACGGCGTGGAGCAGACGGCGGAGCGCGCCGTGCGCCTTGCACAGCACGCCCACCGCTCCCACAAGGAGAAGCCCTACCGCCGCGCTGACCGCGCCGAGGCCAAGGCAGACCGCGCCAACCTCCGTGCGCTGGACAAAACGGCACAGCACCATGACCCGCAGTTTTCCAGCAATCCCTACTCCCGCTGGCAGCAGAAGCAGGCCATCAAGCGGGAGTACGCCGCCGCCAAAGCCGGAAAAAGCGCCGGGAATACGGTCAAAGCCTCCGAAGCCACGGCAAAGGCGGCGCGGAAAGCCGCAGAGAACACAAAGAAAACCGGTGAGTTCATCGCCCGTCACAAAAAGGGCTTTCTTATCGTGGGCGGCATCGCGGCAATGATCGTCCTCATCCTCTGCACCGTGTCCTCCTGCTCCATGCTGATTCAGGGCGGGGCAACCGGCGTCAACGTGTCCACCTACCCCAGCGAGGATGCGGATATGCTGGCGGCAGAGGCACAGTATTGCGCCATGGAAGCGGAATTGCAGCAGTATCTCGACACCTACGAAAGCACCCACGACTACGATGAGTACCATTTTGATCTGGACGACATCGAGCATGACCCCTATGTGCTGATCTCCGCCATCACCGCCCTGAAAGGAAAAGAGTGGACGATAGCCGAGGTCGGCGGCCTCTTGGAGATGCTGTTTGAAAAGCAATACATTCTGACGGAAACCGTCTCCACGGAAACCAGATACCGCTCTGAAACGCGCACCGGCTACTATACCGATGCGGAGGGCAATCTGCACAGCTATGAATATACCGTGCAGGTGCCGTACACCTACTACATCTGCACCGTAAAGCTGGAAAACTTCAACCTCTCCCATGTGCCGGTCTATATCATGTCGCAGGATCAGCTCTCCCTTTACGCCATGTATATGGCGACGCTGGGCAACCGCCCGGACCTGTTCGGCGGCTCGGAGTACATCGGAAAATACTACACCGCCGACTATGAAAAATACGAGATACCCCCGGAGGCGCTGGAGGACGCGCAGTTCGCCGCCATCATCAAGGAGGCGGAGAAGTATCTCGGCTACCCCTACATCTGGGGCGGCAGCACGCCCGCCACCTCCTTCGACTGCTCCGGCTTTGTCAGCTATGTCTACAACAACTGCGGCGTGGGCTGGAGCTTCGGCAGGCTGGGTGCGTCCGGGCTGCTGGGCATCTGCACAAGGGTATCTGCCGCCAATGTCCGACCGGGTGATCTGGTGTTCTTCCAAGGCACCTATGACACCACCGGCGCGTCCCATGTGGGCATTTACGTCGGCAACAACATGATGCTCCACTGCGGCGACCCCATCCAGTACACAAGCCTCAATTCAAGCTATTGGCAATCCCACTTCCTTGCCTACGGGCGCGTACCTGCGCCCTGATCTCTCAGAAAGGAGCAAAAAAATGAACCCTAAGATTACAAAGCTCAAGGCTGAACGGGCGAAAAACGATGAAAAGATCGCCGCCCTCCAGTCCCGCAACCGGGAGCTTGACGAGAGCATCGTCGAGCTGGAGAATACTGACATCATCGGCCTTGCCCGCGCCACCGGCATGAGCATGGAGGAGCTGGCACAGTTCCTCACACAGCTCAAAAGGGGCGGCTCGCCCTTTATCACACCCAATACCAAGGAGGATACGGACTATGTGCATGAAGAAGAATAACAACCGGCTGCTGCGCGGAGTTGCCGCCGTCCTTTGCCTTGCCCTGATGTTCCTCACCATGTCCGGCATGGCCATGGCGACGGATACGGAGGACGCCCCGGCAGGCGGCGCGCCGGAAAGCACGCCGGAGATCGTGGAGGCCGAGCTTCCCGTCACGCCCGAAGAAACGCCGGAGCCCCCTCCGGCAGAGCAAGGGCCGGACACACAGGAACCGGCTCCCGCGCCGACTGAAACGACGGAAACGCCGCAGCCGGAGGCGGAATACGCGCTGGACGCAGATGTTTCGGCAGGCTGGCATAACGCGCCGGTGACGGTAACAGTCCGCATCAGGGACAAAAACAACGCGGGCTGGCAGAGGGTAGAGGCGGCGCTGCGGGAAACCGCCGAAAGAACAGATCTGACGGAGCAGCTTGCCCACGACGGCCTCGCCCGCTACACGGTGCCGGACAACGGTATCGTGTTTTTCTTTGTCACCGACCCCTACGGCACGGAGCATACGCTGACGCTGGAGCTGCGCTGCATAGACCTTGAAGCGCCGGTCCTTCGCGCAGGCGTCAGCGGTACGCTGCTGCGTGTGGAGGCCGCCGACGCACTCTCCGGCATAGCCGGGGTCTATGTGAACGATGAGCTTTATACCACCCTGCAAAACGGCGAGTTCAGCGTCCGCATTGACAAAAACACGCGGGATTCCCACTTTTACATCATGGGCGTGGACAATGCAGGCAACCGCACAAGCTATGTGGTGATCGCCAACCCCTTCTATGAAAAGGAAACGCCTGCGCCCAGCCCCACGCCGGAGCAGCACAGCACCCATTGTCCCGCGGACTGCGATTGCAGAAAGCAGTCCTCCGGCAATACCGGCAGCAACGGCAATACCGGAAGTAACGGCAGCAATACCGGTGCAGGAAAGCCCTCCAACGCCTCCGGCAGCACGGGAAAGCCCGCTGCGGTACAGACGCCCGCGGCCGCCGAGCCGGCAAAAACACAGGAGCCCGCCGGTACCGCCGCGCCTGTCGCCATTGAGAAAGGGACGGGCTTTTCCCAAAACGGCAGCGCCGTCACCCGCGACCTGCTCTACGACAAGCACACCAACAAGCAGTTCATCGCGGTGGAAACCCGCAACGGTCATACCCTCTATCTGGTGATTGACTACGATAAGCCGCTGGACGAGGACGGCGAACGGTATGAAACCTACTTCCTCAACCTTGTGGACGAGAGCGACCTGCTTGCACTCATCGACGAGGATTCCGCCCCCGTCTGCTCCTGCAAGGACAAGTGCGAGGCAGGTGCGGTCAACACCGCCTGCGCAGTCTGCAAGACCAATATGACGGAGTGCATGGGCAAGGAAAAGGCTACGGAAAAGACGCCGGAGCCCGACCCGACGCCGGATACGAGCGACAGCCCCGACAAGGACGGCGGCGAAAAGAAGTCCGGCAGCGGTCTTGTTGTGATTGTGCTGCTGCTCCTGATGGCGGGCGGCGGCGCGCTGTATTGGTTCAAGCTCCGTAAGAAGAAGCCCGACACAAAGGGACCTGTGGACTTGGACGATTACGACTACGGCGATGATGAGGACGAGGAATACGAAAACGAGGACGATGCGGACGAGCCGGAGGAAATGGAGGACGCGGATGCATGACCCTTTTCACCAAAAACCCGCTGGAGCGGCTGATGATGCAGCGCCCCTATCCGGGAAAGGAGGAAACGCCGCGCACCCCTGCCCCGGAGGGGCATTTCTGCTGCGGCTGTTCCCGCTACGGCACCGTCTGCCTCCGTCCCTGCTACCGTGACACCGATCTGCGGGAGAAGCTGCGGGCAAAAGCGCCGGAGCGTTAGGATCCCGACCCTTGCCGCCTTCTCCCACCGATGCTACAATGTACCCATGAAAGACAAAATGCAGCGGAAAAGGATGTGATACGGATGCTGAGCTTTGAACGGGTGCTGGAGGCATTCAGGGAGCACCTTACAGAAGATACCGGCGTGGAGGTGGTGCCGACCCGGCACGGCTATACCTATCTCACATGGGATGACAGGCGTGAAAATTGGGACACCGCTGAGATTTGCCTCACGCCGGAGGCGCTGCTGGACAGGCTGACCGGCGCGGTGGAAAGCTATGAACAGTGCCGCCTTTTGGATGGAACACGGGACCCAACCGACGCCGAGCGCAAAGCCTTTGCCGAGGCTGCCGAGCGATACCGGAAGCGGTGCCTTGAACGGCCCTGACTCATATACGATTAGAAAAACAGACACGAAAAGCAGTCCTTCGGGGCTGCTTTTTGCTATGCAGAAAAGGAGAAAAATGAATATGACACACCATAAATTAGTGATCGCGGAAAAGCCCTCCGTCGCCCAGTCTATCGCCGCCGTGCTGGGCGCGACCAAACGCAACGACGGCTATCTTTCGGGAGGCGGCTACCTTGTAAGCTGGTGCTTCGGACATCTGGCGGAGCTGGCGGGCGCGGATGTGTACGATGAAAAGTACGCCAAGTGGCGCTACGACGATCTGCCCATCCTGCCCACAAGCTGGCGCTTTACGCTGAAAGCGGACAAAGCCAAACAGTTCGAGCTGCTGCGGGACCTCATGCGCCGGGAGGACGTGACCGAGGTCATCAACGCCTGCGACGCAGGGCGCGAGGGCGAGCTGATCTTCCGCACCGTCTACTACATGGCGGGCTGCACGAAAACCATGAAGCGGCTTTGGATCTCCTCCATGGAGGACGAGGCCATCCGAAAGGGCTTTGCGGACCTTCGTCCGGGACGGGAATACGACGGGCTGCATCAGTCCGCCCTCTGCCGCGCCCGCGCGGACTGGCTGGTGGGCATCAACGCCACGCGCCTGTTTTCCGTCCTTTACCACCGCACCTTGAATGTTGGGCGCGTCATGACCCCTACGCTGGCGCTCATCGTCCAGCGGGAGGCGGAGATCGGGGCGTTCCGCCCGGAAGCCTTTTACACGGTAAATCTTCGCTGCGGCGATTTTGCCGCCGTGTCCGAAAAGTTCAAAGAAAAAGCGGAGGCGGACGCCCTCGCCGCCGCCTGCGCCGGTCAGCCGGTCACGGTCAGGACGGTGCAGCGCACGGAAAAAACGGAGAACGCGCCCCGGCTCTACGACCTGACCGCGCTCCAACGGGAGGCCAACCGCACGTTGGGCTATACCGCACAGCAGACGCTCGACTACTTGCAGGCGCTCTATGAAAAGAAGCTCTGCACCTACCCCCGCACGGACAGCCGCTTCCTCACTGATGATCTGGAACCCTCCGTGCCGGAGCTTGTGACCGTTGCCGCCGCCATCTGCGAAACGGATGCGCCGGAGGGCGTGAACGCAAGACAGGTCTGCGACAGCCGCAAGGTCAGCGACCACCATGCCATTCTCCCCACCGCCAGCGCAGGCAAGGCGGATACCTCCGTCCTGCCGCTGGGCGAGCGCGAGATTTTGCGCCTTGTGGCAGGTCAGCTTCTCCGGGCGGTCAGTGACGCCCACCGCTATGCGGAAACCGCCGTTACGCTGGAATGCGGCGGCGCTGTATTCACCGTCAAGGGCAGAACCACCCTCGTTCCAGGCTGGAAGCAGTATCTCGCGCAGGAAAAGCAGGACGCCGCCTTGCCGGAGCTGTCGGAGGGGCAGGTGTTGGATTGCGCCGAAGCCGCCGTAAAGGAGGGCAAGACCACACCGCCCAGGCATTATACGGAGGACACGCTGCTCTCCGCCATGGAGACTGCCGGAAAGGAAGATATGCCGGAAGAAGCGGAACGAAAGGGGTTGGGAACGCCCGCCACCCGCGCTGCCATCATCGAAAAGCTGGTAGCCACGGGCTTTGTGGAGCGCAAGCGGGCGAAGAAGGCCGTCAGCCTTGTGCCTGCCCATACCGGCGTTTCCCTCATCACCGTGCTGCCGGAGCAGTTACAGTCCCCGCTTCTCACCGCCGAATGGGAATACCGCTTGCAGCAGGTGGAGCGCGGCGAGCTTTCCCCGGATGAGTTCATGACCGGCATTGCGGATATGCTCACGGAGCTGGTAAAAACCTACAAGGTCATCTCCGGCGCGGAGGTGCTGTTCCCCTCCGGCCGTGAGGTCATTGGCAAATGCCCCCGCTGCGGCAGCGACGTGACTGAGAGCAAAAAGGGCTTCTTCTGCGAGAAAAACGACTGCCGCTTCGGGCTGTGGCGGGACAACAAGTTCTTTGCCGCCAAGCGTGCCGCTCTGACAAAAAAGGTCGCCGCCGCGCTGCTTGCAGACGGGCGGGTGAAGCTCACCGGCCTTTACTCCGAAAAGACAGGCGGCACCTACGATGCCACCGCCGTGCTGGAGGATACCGGCGAGAGCGTCCGCTTCCGTTTGGAATTTGACAAGGGGGCGAGGACATGAAGCTCTCCAAGCTGGAGCAGGAAAGTATCATCCTCTACAACGAGGAAGAATCCACCGCCAGCATCTACACCCACGACCCCAAGCTGAAGCGCAAGCTCAAGCGCCTTGCGGAGAAATACCCGGACAAGGTGTACCCGGATAAGGCCGTCCATGCCGGAGCGGTCAGCTACGCCGTGCCGAAAAGCTGCGTCAGCGTCCGGGAGCCGTTCAGCGACGAGCGGCGCAGGGCCGCCAGCGAACGCGCCAAAAACGCCGGATATACGCCGCCCGCAAGGAGTATATACTCCGAAAACGAATAAGAACCGAGCGCCCGCACAGGAAAGCCTACCCCTGCGCGGGCGCTGCCATTTTAGGGGTAAACAGCCCATGAAATGAAAGGAAGTGCCTATGACACGAAAATCTCCGTATCCGACAAGAGCGGATTATCCGGCATTGATTGAAAATGCCAAGCCTGCGCTGCGCGAGCTGTTGGGCGCGGCCTCGTATGAACGGAGGATCGCCGTTCTCAACGAATGTTCTCTCGATGTGGTCAATGCCGTCTGCACGATCATGGTGCTGGGGCGGCACAGCCTCTATCTTCGCCGCAAAAAGCCCTTCAACGTGCCGGACGCGGTATTTGTCCGGTGGGCGGCGGACCTGTGGACGCTGCATGAGCAGGACAAGGCAGGCGACATCCGCTATCTCTGCGGAAAAACGGATTTACGGGAATATCTTTCGCGGGGGCTTCAGCTCCTGCGTATCGACCTGATGAAAGGAGGCAAAAATGCCAGAGAAGCCCGGTAAAAACAGAGAACAGCTCAAGGAGATCACCGACCGCATCGAGGCGGGTATCCGCGACATCTTTGAATCCGGCGATATGGAAAAGTACCGCAATTACCTGCGAACCATGAGCCGGTTTCACAACTATTCCCTCAACAATCAGGCGCTCATCCATTTGCAGCGCCCGGACGCCACACTTGTGGCGGGCTACAACCGCTGGCGGGACAAGTTCTCCCGCCATGTGCTGCGGGGCGAGAAGGGCATCACCATCATCGCGCCCACTCCATATAAGAAGAAAATCGAGCAGGAAAAGCTCGACCCAGACACCAGACTGCCCATTCTGGACGCGGACGGCAAGGTAATCACCGAGGAAAAGGAGATCGAGATCCCCATGTTCCGTCCGGTAAAGGTGTTCGACTACGCCCAGACGGACGGAAAGCCGCTGCCGGAGCGCGTGGCCAGCCCCGTCGCCAACCTGACCGGCAGCGTGGAAAATTATGAGGCGTTCATGGAGGCGTTGCGCCGTTCCTCTCCCGTGCCGGTGGAGTTCAAGCCGCTGCCTGCCGATATGGACGGCTATTTCAGCCCCAAATTCCAGAGCATCACGCTGCGGGAGGGTATGAGTGAGGTGCAGACGGTATCCGCCGCTGTCCATGAGATCGCCCACGCCAAGCTCCACAACTACGGCTTGCAGCAGGCGGCGGAGCGCAAGGCCAAAAGCCGCAATACCGAGGAGGTGGAGGCCGAAAGCATCTCCTTCATGGTCTGCGCCTACTTCGGCATTGAAACCGGCGCGAACAGCTTCGGCTATGTGGCAACGTGGTCGAAAAACGCCGAGCTGCCGGAGTTCCGCGCCAGTCTGGACACCATCAGCAAGACCGCAAACGGCATCATCACCGACGTGGAAAAGCATTTCGCGGAGGTTTGCAAGGAGCGCGGCATCGAGCTTCCCAAGGACACGGAATATGAGCTTGTCACCATCCCGCCCTCCCGCGCCGACGCGCTGGCCTTTGCCGCCGACTACGCGGCGTTCCTGCGCCGGGGGCTGAACGTTCCCGACAGCGCGGACAGACCAACGGCGGAGACGGTGGCGGCCCGGCTGCTTGCCGGTGAGGACGCAGAGCTGCGGAAGGAGCTGGAGGATTTCGTCAAGCTGGCAGACGAGATCGGCATCGACGACGGCTCCCATGGGCTTCTGGAACGCTTCAACGTCCTGTTCCGCAGGGAATGGCGGGCAAAGGAAGAACCGCAGCCGGAGGCTAAGGCGGAAATGGACGAAAAAATGACCGAGCTGCCGCCCCTGCCGGAGCTGGAGCAAGGCTATCCCATGCCGGATACAGCCGTCGGCTTTTTGGAAATGTATCAGTACGGCTACACGGACGGCAATGCCATGCTGCCGCTGACAAAGGAGCGCGCCATGGAGCTGTTCATGCAGGACGTTCCCGTGTTCCTGCTCTACGGCGACAACACCGAGGCCATGGCGCTGGACGCCGAGGACATTTCCTCCCACACCGGCGTGTTCGGCGTGGAGCGCGAGGAATGGGACGCGGTGCGCGGCGTTGTGACGCTGAGCGAACAGGCAGACACGGAAAAGCTGTTTCTGGAAAACCCGCAGGACGCTTTCCTCATCTATCAGATCCGGCGCGGCGGTGAATTGGACGCTTACCGCTTCATGAACTATGACTACTTGCAGAGCAAGGGCGTCACGCCGGAGCGCGGCGGCTACGACGCGATCTACACCGGCGGGTTTATGGATTATGGGAATGCCAGAGCCAATCTGGATATGATTTATCAGCGGTTCAATGTGGATCATCCTGCGGATTTCAAGGGACACAGCCTGTCGGTCAGCGACATCGTTGCCTTGAAGCAAAACGGCGTAGTATCCTGTCATTACGTTGACAGCATCGGCTTCCGGGAGCTTCCCAATTTCCTCAAGCCGGAGAATTACCTCAAAAACGCGGAGATGGCCATGGAGGACGACTATGGCATGATCGACGGCATCATCAACAACGGCCCCAAGCAGTCCACCGTGGCCGATTTGGAGGCACAGGTCAAGGCGGGCTTTTCCATCTCCCTGACGGAGCTGGCTGCGGCCTCCCACCGTGAGCAGAAGAAGCCCTCCGTGCTGGAAAAGCTCAGGGAAAGGACGCCGGAGCAGGCGAAGAATAAAACAGCGCCCAAACGGAGCGCAGAAAGAGAGCTTTGATATGAACGACAAGAATTTCACCCACGATGAAGTCAGCCTCATGAGCATCTACAACGCGGCAGGCACCCGCGAGGGCCTGATCGCAGCCCTCACAGAAATGCGGGGGTATCTGGATACAGAGGAGGCCGAGCTGCGGGAGCTGACGGACAGCGCCCTCGCAAAGCTGTGCGGCATTACCGATGCGGAGTACGCCGCCCTTGACCTGACGCCGGATTTTGACCTCTGAGCAAAGCTGACTGTTTTACGGTCAAGAGCCGGAAAAATCGCAGATTTGCCGCTGGGAGCGCGCCGGATGATCCGTTCTTCATCCGGCGCGTTTCCTATGAAAAAACGAAAACCACGATAAAACCATGAAGGGAGGATTTTGCTTATGCCCAACAAACTGCAAGCCTACGCGGAGCAGGCGGAGCGCACCGCGCGGCAGATCACCGGCAGCCATTTAGCGTGGACGGCGTTCCTGACCACCGCCGCAAGGCTGTATAAATACCCCTACAACGAGCAGCTCATGATCTATATGCAGCGCCCGGAGGCCACCGCCTGCGCGGAGTACGACTTTTGGAATGAGAAGATGGGGCGCTATGTCCGGCGCGGCAGCACGGGCATCGCCCTCATTGACGCTACCGGCTACAAGCCAAGGCTCAAATACGTCTTTGACGTTTCCGACACCGGCGGAAAGGAAAACGCCCGCCGCGTCAACTTGTGGGAGCTGAAAGACGCGCATACCGACAGCGTGAGCGCCATGCTGGAGCGCAATTACGGCGTTTCCGGCAGGGACGGCCTGACGGAGCAGTTCGAGAGCGTCGCTTCTCTGCTTGCTGCGGAATACTGGCGTGACCATTCCCGTGACATCCTCGGCATCGTTGCGGATTCCTATCTGGAGGAGTATGATGATTACAACATCGAGGTGGCGTTCAAAAACGCCGCGGCGGTCAGCATCACCTACTCCCTCATGTCCCGCTGCGGGATGCAGCCGGAGGATCACTTTGAACACGAGGATTTTTTCAGCATCTTTGATTTCAACACCCCTCGCACGGTGGCGGCACTCGGCACGGCGGTCAGCGAGATCAACGAACAGGTTTTGCGGCAGATCGAAGTTACCATACGAAATTATGAGCGCGAACACAGCGCGGAAAGGATGGCAGAGCATGGAGAACAACCTGACTTACACGATGAACGGAGATTACATGATTCCCGACCTGAAGATCGAGGTGCCGGAGCAGCCCCTCGGCAAGTACGGGCGGATGCGCCAGAAGTACCTGAAGGAGCATCGGCCCATCCTCTGGAACCAGATGATCTTGGAGGAAGCCCTGTTCCCGCACCTGCTGGAGATCGAGCAGGCAGCGCAGAGCCGTCTGGAGCAGATGATGCCGGAGCTGGCATCGGAGGCGGGAGCGACGGAGGCGCTGAAAGCCCGCGACCCAATGAAATGGGTGGGCCTGATGAACACCTGCAAGGCGCAGGCGGAGGAAGTGATTCTCGCGGAGCTGATCTACGCATAACAGAACACCCCGCACGGGGCGGTCAGCTATCCTTTTTCCCCACCGAAGCGGAACAAATTGTATCCATTGAAGAAGCGGAGAGCGCACAGACGCCCTTCGCTTTTTCCGTTTCTCAGGAGCAGCTTGACCATGTGCTGCGGCTGGGCGGCAACGCGGACGATACCCGCATGGTCATTGCCGCCGCGTTCCAGAAGCAGAAGTCCACGGAGGACGTTGCCGCGCTGCTGCAAAACACCTTCCACGGCGGCAACGGCTTTAAGACGCCGGAGGGCGAGCTTTCCGCGTGGTATGCCGTAGACGGCATCCACATCGCCCCCGGCAGAAGCGCGGAGTATGTGCGCACCGCGCAGGTAATTGCATGGCAGGACGCCGCCGCGCGTATTTCCCAGCTTATGGACAGCGGCGCGTATGCCTCCAACGTGGAGCTTGCCGAGGCCGGGCAGCATGAGCGGATGCAGCTTGCCCAAGCCCTCTGGTATCTGAAACACGATCTCAGCGACGAGGCGCGGGAACAGGGCTATCTCTCCTGTATGGATACGCTGCGGGGCGGCGGATTTCCTGATGAAACGGCGCGGCTGGCGGAGCAACTGACAAACACAGATTTCCGCGATACGCTCTCCGGCGAGTTCGCGCAGTTTTACGCCGCCCATGAGCAGGACAGAAGCCTGCTGCGCTTCCACTATCACAAGCTCGATCAGATTTGGCAGAGCCTGCGGGACCTGTCCTTGCCCCGCAGGGCCTATTCCTCCGAAATGACCGCAGTGCCGGAGCTGGCACGCTTCATCACGGAGGACGAGATCGACCACGCGCTGGATCGCGGCAGCGGCGTGGAGGGTGGCAAGGGTAGAATCTACGAATACTTCACCGCCGACCACACCGGCAAGGAAAAGGCAGCTTTCCTCAAAGATGAGTACGGCATAGGCGGGCGCTCCCATGCCGTTTCCGGTGCATCCCACAGCGGCGAGAATCACGACAGCCGCGGAATTACGCTGAAAAAGGCAGACTGCGCCAATGTGGAGCTAAGCTGGACGAAGGTGGCCGCAAGGATTGACAGCCTCATTCAGAAGGACCGCTTCCTCTCCCCAAGGGAAAAGGAGCGCTACGCCCAGCTTCAGCGGGAAAAGGAGGCGGAGCGTGAACTGCCAACACAGGCACAGACCGACTACAATGCCATCAAGGAAGCCCACCCGGACGACATCGTGCTGTTTCAGGTGGGCGATTTCTTCGAGATGTACGGCGAGGACGCAAAACAGGCGGCGGAGCTGATTGACCTCAACCTCACCACAAGAGCGATACCCGGCGCTGGCCGTGTGGAAATGTGCGGCGTACCGTCGCACAATTTAGAGATGTATGTAGAGAAATTGCGCGATAAGTATGATGTGACGATTGCCGAAGCGCCAGACTTTAGAGGTGAGCGCCGCGTCTATACCATGCGCTCCGTTGACCATGAAGCAGAGGCCGCCATTGACGCATACGAAGCCGAGTTTGGCGCAGACGGTACGAGGGTATTCCGCGATCCTGCCGCAGAGCAGCCACAGCCCACGGTGGCAGAGCTGTTTGAACAGTATAAGCTGACCGTAGGCAACGCGCTTGTCGCGGACGACGCTTTCCTCAACGCCTGCCGCAACTCTGACCGGGAGAACGCCTATCTGGAGGGGGCGGCGGCCATCCGGCGCATCGTCATGGCGTCTGAGGATTTGCAGCTCACACGACTCTATTTCGATATGCCCGCGTTCCACAACCGGCTCCATCAGGAGCTTTTGGACGAGCTTTACCCCACGCTGGCAACCACGGTCACGTCCTCACCCTACAAGGTCACGCAGGCGGACATTGACGCGGCCTTGCAGAGCTGGAACGGCAGGATTGAAAGCAAGCACGCAGTTGTCCGCTATATGAAGGCTCATGCCCGCGACAGGGACACCGCCGCATGGCTGGCAGCGGAATACGGCGTAGGCGACAGCTCCAAGCCGCTGCAAATCTCCGTGGGAAATTCCGAGCCGATCACGCTGTCATGGGCCAAGGTGCAGCGGCGGATCGCGCAGCTTATCAAGGACGACAACTTCTACACCGAGCAGGAACAGGACAACTTTGACAATATTGACCCCATCGCCATCCGGGAAGCGCTTGCTGAACGCGGTATTGTAAATGGGCAGGTTGTGGATGCGGAAGCTAATCGCAACAGCCCCTTCGTCCGGCAGGTTATGTCGGATGTAAAGCGGATCGCGGCGCAGGAAGCGCAGGCGGCGCACATGGACTCACCGGACCGTTTTTCCATCCGTCTGCACCCCAACGAGGGCGGCATTACCGGCATCTGGGACTCGGCCCTTGACCGCTTCTATGAGGAGGGTGGGCAGGTGCTTCGCTTCGCGGAGCAATCTAACGCCATTGACTACCTCTCCAGTATTCAGCGCAGCCGCGGTATGGAGCCGGATGCGCCGGTTTTCACAACGCCGCTGGGGAATGCCTATCGCGTGGGCGACGGCTTTTCTTCCACCGCAGCCGAACAGCGGGATACTCTGATGGTGGTCGAGCGTGTAGACGAAGATAATGTTTGGTACACTCTGCCAAGCGTCCCGGAACAGGAAACGGTCAGCGTAGACCGCACTGTTTTTGAGCGTTACCTCGACACCGGCTATTTCTTCGCTACGGAGCAGACGCAACCTGTCAAGGAGATCACTGCCGAAAACGAACAGGAAAACATGATTTTTCGTGCGCCGTATGCCGTGGGCGATACCGTCTATCTGGACAACACGCCCTTTGAGATCACGGAGGTCGGTGCGCTCAACGTGCAGCTTCGTGACCCAGCACTCCGCTATCCCGTATTCCGCGCCGAAAGCCGCGAGAATTTTGAACGGCTGCTGCGCCGGGATGAGCGGAACGCCGCCATGACAGATTATCTTTCCGCACGGAGCAGAAACGACGACCTCCGTGACCTCCTGATGAACGGCATCCTCACGCCTGACATCCGGGACGAGGTGCGGGAGCTGTTCCGGCAGGGCGGGGGCAATGCCGCCATCGGCGCGTATCTTTCCAACGTTTTCGCCGCGTCGGACGCGGACACCATGACGCTGGAGGACGGCACCGAGGCAGATTTCATCACCTCAAGAAGCGGCTTTCAGGCGCAGGTGCATGGGGAAAAGGGCGTACACGCCCTCGGATTGTTGTGGCCGGACGCCGCTCCCGTGCTGCGCGCCGTTTTTCTGGAGGAAGCGCAGGCGCAGAGCCGGACACAGGCGCAAGCTGAACAGACCATTTCCGTTCAAGAGCCGGAAGTTTCCCAACCGGAACAGACACCACCGGAAGCAGCAAAACCGGAGCAGCCGCAGTTTACCACGGAAACCGTAGCGTTCTACCCCGGCGAGAAAAGCCAGCTTCCCTATGACATTGAAATCCAGACTATCCGCACTACCGAGCCGGAGCCGCCCATGCCGCAAAGACCGCCTGCGGAAAACTTCCGCATCATGGACGATGAGCTGGGCTTCGGTGGCGCAAAGACCAAGTTCCGGGCGAATATGGCGGCAATCAATCTCCTGAAGGAGCTGGAGTTTGAGGGCGCACAGGCCACGCCGGAGCAGCAGGAAATCCTGTCCCGCTATGTGGGCTGGGGCGGTCTTGCGGATGCTTTTGATGAAAGCAAGGATAACTGGAAAGACGAATTTGCGGAGCTGTACGCCGCGCTATCCCCGGAGGAATACGCCGCCGCCAGAGCTTCCACGCTGAATGCTCACTACACCAGCCCCACGGTTATCAAGGCAATCTATGAGGCTGTCGGCAGCATGGGCTTCCAGACCGGCAACATCTTGGAGCCTGCCATGGGCGTCGGGAACTTTTTCGGGTTTCTCCCGCAGGAGATGCAAGGAAGCCGCTTGTACGGTGTGGAGCTGGACAGCATCACCGGCAGAATCGCCAAGCAGCTCTATCCCAAGGCGGACATTACCGTGGCAGGCTTTGAAACCACCGACAGACGGGATTTCTTCGACCTTGCCATCGGCAACGTGCCCTTTGGACAGTACCAGGTCAACGACCGGGCTTACAACAAGCTCGGTTTTTCCATCCATGACTACTTTTTCGCCAAGACGCTCGACCAAGTTCGACCCGGCGGCGTGATCGCCTTTGTGACTTCCCGATACACCATGGATAAGCAGTCTCCCGAAGTCCGTAAGTACATCGCGCAGCGGGCGGAGCTGTTGGGCGCGATCCGCCTGCCCAACAATGCCTTCAAGGCCAACGCCGGTACGGAGGTGGTGTCCGACATCATCTTCCTGCAAAAGCGTGACAGACCCATCGACATTGAGCCGGACTGGGTGCATCTCGGTGAAAATGAAGATGGATTTCCCATCAACCGGTATTTCCTCGATAATCCCGATATGGTGCTGGGACGGCAGACCTCGGAGAGTACGCAGTACGGCAGACAGGACTTTACTGTGGAACCGTATGAGGATTTGGACCTTGCCACGCAGCTCAGATACGCCATTCAGAATATCGGCGGCAAGTACGAAGCCGCAGAGCTGCCTGACCTCGGTGAGAACGAAACCATACAGAATACCATTCCCGCAGACCCCAACGTGAAGAATTACAGCTATGCCGTGGTGGACGGTGAGGTGTACTATCGTGAGAACTCCGTCATGGTCAAGCCCAACCTGAACGCCACCGCAAAGGAGCGCGTCAAGGGAATGGCAGAGCTGCGGGACTGCGTTCACCGGCTCATCGACCTTCAGATGTGGGAATCCGACGACATTTCCATACGCGCCGAGCAGCAGAAGCTCAACCGCCTCTATGACCGCTTCACCGAGAAATATGGCCTCATAAACAGCCGGGGCAACGCCCTCGCCTTTGCAGACGACAGCTCCTACTACCTGCTATGCTCCCTTGAAATGCTGGACGATGAGGACAAGACCAAGCTCAAGGGCAAGGCGGATATGTTCACCAAGCGCACCATCCGGCAGCGGCAGTCCGTCACCAGCGTGGACACTGCCGCAGAAGCCCTCGCCCTGTCCATCGGGGAAAAAGCCCGCGTGGATATGGCGTATATGTCCCAGCTCACCGGCAAGAGTGAGGACGACATCATCGACGAGCTGAACGGCGTCATTTTCCTCGACCCTGTTTACGGCGACTGGCAGACAGCGGACGAATACCTCTCCGGCAACGTCCGGCAGAAGCTGCGGGAGGCGGAGAACGCCGCCGTTGACAGCCCCGGCTATCTGCCCAACGTGGAGGCATTGCGCGCCGCACAGCCGAAAGACCTTGACGCTTCGGAGATCGAGGTGCGTCTCGGCGCAACGTGGATCGACAAAAAGTACATTCAGCAGTTCATGTTCGAGCTGCTGGAGCCGCCTGTGTATGCCCGCCGCTCCTTGGAGGTCAACTACTCGGAGTTCACGGCGGAGTGGAACATCTCCGGCAAGAACAGCATCCCCTACAACGACATCAACGCCCGCATGACCTACGGCACCGACTGCGCCAACGCCTACAAAATCCTTGAAGATACGCTGAACCTGCGGGATGTGCGCATCTACGACACCGTAAGGGACGCGGACGGCAAGGAAAAGCGCGTCCTCAACAGTAAGGAAACCACCCTCGCCCAGCAGAAGCAGCAGGCCATCAAGGAGGCGTTCCGTGACTGGATATGGCGCGACCCCGACAGGCGGCGGGAGCTGGTGCAGCTCTACAACGAGCGCTTCAATTCCACCCGTCCCCGGGAATATGACGGCAGACACCTGATCTTTCCGGGCATGAATCCTGAGATCACGCTGCGGGAGCATCAGCGAAACGCCATCGCCCACGACCTCTACGGCGGCAATACGCTCCTTGCCCATGAGGTGGGCGCGGGCAAGACCTTTGAGATGATCGCCGCAGCCATGGAGGGAAAGCGCCTCGGCCTGTGCCAGAAATCCCTCTTTGCCGTGCCGAACCACCTGACGGAGCAGTGGGCCTCGGAGTTCCTGCGGCTCTACCCCTCCGCCAATATCCTTGTGGCTACCAAAAAGGACTTTGAGACACGCAACCGCAAGAAGTTCTGCGCCCGCATTGCCACCGGCGACTATGACGCCGTTATCATCGGCCACAGCCAGTTTGAGCGCATCCCCGTTTCCAGAGAGCGGCAGGAGCGGCTCTTGCAGGAGCAGATCTGGGAGATCGAGGACGGCATCTCGGAACTCAAGGCCAGCCGCGCCGAGCGCTTTACCATCAAGGAGCTGGAGCGCACGAAGAAGAATCTGGAAACCAAGCTGCAAAAGCTCCATGACGCCGCCCGCAAGGACGACGTTGTGACCTTTGAGCAGCTCGGCGTAGACCGGCTGTATGTGGACGAGGCGCACAGTTTTAAGAATTTGTTCCTTTACACAAAAATGCGGAATGTGGCGGGGCTTTCCACCACCGACGCCCAGAAGTCCTCGGATATGCTCTTAAAATGCCGGTACATCGACGAAATCACCCACGGCAAGGGCGTTACCTTTGCCACAGGTACGCCCATCTCAAATTCCATGACGGAACTGTATACCATGATGCGGTATTTGCAGCACGATATGCTCAAGCGCAACAGTCTGACCCACTTCGACTGTTGGGCCTCCGCCTTTGGGGAAACCACCACCGCCATCGAGCTTGCCCCGGAGGGGACAGGCTACCGGGCGCGGACGCGGTTTGCCAAGTTCTTTAACCTGCCGGAGCTGATGAACCTGTTCCGGGAGGCGGCGGACATCAAGACCGCCGATCAGCTGAACCTTCCCACGCCCACCGCCATCTACCACACCGAGGTCACACAGCCCACGGCGCTACAACAGCAGATGGTGCAGGAGCTGTCCGAGCGCGCCGCAAAAGTCCACGCGGGGAGCGTGGACGCAAGCACCGACAATATGCTCAAGATCACATCGGATGGGCGTAAGCTGGGCCTCGACCAGCGGGTAATCAACCCCGACCTGCCGGACGACCCGAACAGCAAGGTCAATCTGTGCGTGGACAACATCCACCGCATCTGGCAGGACGGGCAGACGGAGAAGCTGACGCAGCTCGTGTTCTGCGACCTGTCTACCCCGAAGGGTAAAGCGGCGCAAAGCGGCAGGATCGCCGCGAAAGGCACGGACAGCCCGGAGCTTCACGCGCTGGAGGCTGCCATTGACGCGGAAACCGGGCCGGAGGAGCCGCCCTTTACCATCTACGACGACATCCGGGAAAAGCTCGTCGCCCGTGGGATTCCGAGGGAACAGATTGCATTCATCCATGAGGCGAATACGGAAGTCCGAAAGAAGGAGCTGTTTGCAAAGGTGCGCTCCGGTCAGGTGCGTGTGCTCATGGGCAGCACCTTCAAAATGGGCGCTGGTATGAACGTGCAGGACAGGCTCGTGGCGCTCCACGACCTGGACTGCCCGTGGCGGCCGGGTGATCTGGAGCAGCGCAGCGGGCGCATCATCCGGCAGGGCAACCGCAACAAGGAGGTACACATCTACCGCTATGTCACGGAATCTACCTTCGACGCTTACCTCTGGCAGACGGTGGAAAATAAGCAGAAATTCATCTCCCAGATCATGACCAGCAAATCCCCGGTGAGAAGCTGTGAGGATATTGACGAGGCGGCGCTCTCCTATGCCGAGATCAAGGCGCTGTGCGCCGGAGACGAGCGCATCCGTGAAAAAATGGACCTCGACGTGGACGTGGCGCGGCTGCGGCTGATGAAGGCCAATCACCAGAGCCAGCAGTACCGCTTGGAGGACAACATCCTGCGGCATTTCCCGGCGCAGATCGAGGAAAACAAAGGCTTCCTCTCCGGCTTTGAGGCGGATATGAAAACGTTGGAAGCCCATCCCCACCCCAAGGACGGCTTTGCGGGTATGGAGGTCAAGGGGGATTTCCTCACCGATAAGGACAATGCCGGTGCTGCCATTCTGGAAGCGTTCAAGGACGCAAAGGGCCTCGAAAGTGTTCCCATCGGCACTTACCGGGGCTTTTCTATGTCGCTGACCGTGGAAAACTTCGGCAAGGATTTTATTCTCACCCTCAAGGGGAAGATGAGCCACCGGGTAGAGCTGGGCAAGGACGCAAGGGGCAACCTCGTCCGCATCGACAACGCCCTCGCCCAGATGCCGGAGCGGTACAAAACGGTGCAGGGCAGGCTTGAAAACGTGCAGGCGCAGCTTGCAACGGCCAAGGCGGAGCTGGGCAAGCCCTTCCCGCAGGAAGCGGAGCTGAAAGAAAAATCCGCGCGGCTTGCGGAGCTGAACGCGGAACTGAACATCGACGACCGGACGCCCATGGAACAGGCGGCGGAGAATGTGGTGGCGAAACGCCCCTCCGTCCTCGGCAAGCTGAAAGCACCCTGCGTCCACGGCGCTGGGGAAAAGAAAAAATCTCACGAACAGGAGGCACGATGAATATGAACGAGGCATTACAGCAATCGTTATACGACAAGCTCTCGCGGGAGCAGGACAAGTACCGGGACTGGCTGAAGGGCCAGCCCCCGGAGGAAATCCTCCATCACAGCTATGAATACACCGTGCGGGAGGATATTCTCATGTGCATGGAGGAGCTGACGCTCAGCGAGGCGGAAACGCGGGCGCTGCTGCTGTCCCCCTCGCCCATGGCGATCCTCTACGACAAGTTCTCCGATCTGGAAACCGGCTACATGGATACGATCCGCGACAGCATCGAGGACACGGCAAAAGACGAAGCAAAAAAGCTCCGGGATCTGCCGGTCTATCCCTACCCCGCCGATCACGCGCGGGAGAATGGGGAGCTGGACGCCTACCGCGCGTCCTTCCGCGCCAATGTGAGCTGTAAGGACGCCATTGAAGCCGCCATCCGGGACAATTACCATGACAACCGCCTTGACACTGCGGCGGTGGGACAGGTGGCGGAGCAGTTCGGACAGGAGCGGATGCTCTACGTCCTGGCGGCAACCGTCCGCCATTTTGATTACGACGGGCGCATCTCGCGGGACAACAAGCGCTGGGCGAATACCATCCCCGTCTATGAAAGCAAAGACGGCATGGATAGTGACCGCTCGGTGCAGTTTGTGGTCTGCTCCCACCCCGGCCTGACGGATTTGTTTCTCACGGGGGCGCGGCGTGAGCAGCCCCTCACAGCCGACGAGATCAAAGCGGAGGCTGCACGGCTGCTGGGCAAGCTGCAAGAGCCTGCCCAGCCTAACAGCCCCGGCGGGACGCATTTCATGGCAGAGGTGTCTCGTGACTTCATGGAACGCGCCGGAGCGAAGGACACGGCGGCGCTGCAAAAGCTGCTGCCCTTCCGTTCCCTCGCCCTCTCCAACCTGAAGGACCGCAAGGGCGTGTTTGCCATCATCTCCAAGGAGGAGGACCGCACACAGCCGCTCCGCAGCCGGAAGCCCTCCGTCCGCTCCAAGCTGCAACAGGCGTCGGCGGAGCAGAAGCAGCCTGCCGCAAAGAAGAAGGATTTGGAGCTGTGACATGGCGAAGCGGAAACGGGACATCCAGCTTAAAGTCCGCGTGACGCCGGAGGAACGGGCGATGATCGAGGCGAAGATGGCGCAGCTCGGCACAACGAACATGGGCGCATATCTTCGGAAAATGGCCATTGACGGCTATGTGGTGAAGCTCGACCTGCCGGAGCTGCGGGAGATGGTGTCGCTGCTGCGGTATTCCTCCAACAATCTCAATCAGCTCACGCGGCGGGTGCATGAAACAGGGCGCGTTTACGCCGCGGACATGGAGGATATACTCCAAAATCAGGAGCGGATCTGGCAGGCGGCAAGCGGTATCCTTTCCCGCCTTGCCGCCATAAAATAATGGGGTATATATCCCATGCGGGGCGGCTTGCTGCGAGGTAAGCCGCCCCTGCTTTTTTGCGGTTCGGCATCCTTGCAGGGCAAGGCAGCTTCCTGTATGCTGAAAGCAGAAACAAACAAAACTGGAGGGATATTGATATGCGTTTCCTTTTGAAAATCCTCTTTGCGCCCATCCTCGCGGTGCTTGCCGTCGTCACATGGTTTTTCGTGTTCGTCGTCAGCCTGTCCAGCGGCATCCTCTGCATCCCCGCCGCCATTCTCGGCTTCTTCGGTCTGTTCATCATCTTCGTGGATTCCGTCAGCTACGGCGTGGGGCTGCTGGTGATCGCATTCCTCATAAGCCCCTACGGACTGCCCATGCTGGCGACGTGGCTGTTAGCAAAGCTCCACGTCCTGCGCTACGCGATTCAGGACAGGATTTACGGGTGATACATTTTTAGAAACGCGCAAAACATTTTGAAAAGCTATATTTTTGTGCAATTTCAGAAACGCCATATTACACAGCAAGCGCGGGGCGATATGCTCCGCGCTTGTATTGTTTATTCGATCTCGTAGTCCTCGCTGTCGTCGGCCTCTCCGGTGGTGCAGGTGAAGCACAGGTACGTCCCTGTGACGCCGCTACCTGCCGCCCAGATGGGTGCGCCGCAGATCATGCACCTTGCGCCGCTTTTCTTGGCGGCAAGAGCCTCCCGCAGCGAGGCGATCAGCTCCCTGCGGTTGGCGTCCTTGTTGTTTTTTACCACGCCGTCCGCAAATTCTTCAATGGAAATATAGGTGAACATATCAGTCCTCCGTTTTGACCGTAATATACTTTTGATTGCGGCTGTTGGGCTTGTCGGGAATGGTCATGCGGAGCTGCCCGCTTTCCAGCAGGGGCTTCAGGTGTGCTTTAATAAAATGGTTCTTGTTCTTCAGTCCGCACATGGACATGATTTCCTCACGGCTTTTAGGCTGCGCACAGAAAGCTAAAATCGTTGCGACTGTACTGGTATCTGTGGCGATAACTGTGGTGGTGACTGGTGTGGTTCCACCACAGTTATCCTCCGACTTCGTATTCCGAATGGTGGCGTATAGCATAAACGCCTCCACGCGATACTCCGGCTGCGGCAGCCCCGCCGTCTCCATGACCTCGTACAGACGGTCTACGCCCTCGCCAAACTCCTGCACATATTCGTATTCATGCAAAAACTGCGCGATCTTCGGATTGCGGGAAAAGTGGACGTGCCGCATATTGTTCAGCCGCACGATACCGGGCAGCGTACCGGGGCTTTCCACCGTCAGCCGGTCATCGAACATCTTGATTTGAATGTCCGTACCCTTGATGCTGTAATCCCGGTGCGCGACGGCGTTGACTATCAGCTCCTTCCACGCAAACTCCGGGTATTCCGGCTCTGTGACGAACCGGGTATCCGCGCCGAGATAGGTGCGCTCCTTGATCTGCCCGCGCACAAACTCCAGCGCCTTTTCCGTCACCTGCAAAATGCGGCCCTCGAATACCACGTCCTTGATGACGTTCATCTCCGCGCCGACCTTCGCCTCCGTACCCTCATATCGGACAAAGCGGATGCGGGCGCGGGGAAAGAAACGCTTCGGATTCCTGCCAAACAGCAGCATGGCGGCGGCGCTGACTGCCTCCTTGCCGCCCTTTTCCGAAACAAATTCCTTGTTCTCCCGCAGGTATTCCTCCGGGCTTTTTCGGTAGCCCAGCTTTTCTGTGTACGCCTTGACAAAGCCGAGGTCGATGTCCTCCATCGCCGCGTCCGGGACAGGCGTATCCTCAAAATAGCGCGTTCCCTTTGCGTACATGAGCTGCAAGCGTTCCTCAAAATTGAGCTTCTTGGACTTATCCCCGACGCGGAAGAAAACCTCGTCCGCCTGATTGGCGTGGAGGTCATTGCTCTGCAACACCTCGATCAGCAGGATGTGGTCGGGCGTTCCGTCCCTGTTCACGCAGGAGAGCCGTTCCGTTTCCACCCGCACGGAGGGCTTGCAGAAGTCAAACGGCGCACGAAGCAGCTCGTTGATATGCTCCGCATGGCCGTCGATGCCGGTGATCGTACCGTCATCCTCCACGCCGACAGCGATCATGCCGCCGTCCGCGTTGGCAAAGGCGATCAGATGAATCGCCAGCGTTTTTGCATCGATGCGGGCGCTCTTTCGGTCAAAGAGCGGCGATTCCACCGCACCGCAGATTTGCGCTATCGTCATTCTGTGATTCATGTGCCGACCCCCTCGTCATAAGAAAAATCCAGACCGTGCTCCTCGCAGTATTTGCGAATGACGAACACCGTCATTTTATTGGGCATCGTCCTTCCGTTCTCCCAGCGATTGACGGAGGTGAAGCTCACGTTCAATTCCTCCGCAAGCTGACGTTGGGAGATCCTGCGCTCACTGCGCAGCTTGATGATGGCTTCGCCAAAGGTCATTTCGCATCACGCTCCTTATATCATAGTATAGCACATGGCAGCGCAAACATACAAGAAAAATACGGAGGACTTCAAAAAAGAAATTACAAATCCATCCCACCGAAAGGAGGCCGCGCCCCATGGCGACCACACGCATCATTTCCATGCACGTCAGTCACGGCAAGACGATTGCCGACTGCCTGACTGACCGCATCGACTACTCCAAGAATCCAGAAAAGACGCAGGGCGGCGAGCTGATCTCCGCCTATCAGTGCGACCCCAAAACCGCTGATGCGGAGTTTCTTTACTCCAAGCGCCAGTACCAGACCGTCACAGGGCGAGAGCAGCGGCATGACGTGATCGCCTATCAGGTGCGCCAGTCCTTTAAGCCCGGAGAGATCACGCCGGAGGACGCAAACCGTGTGGGCTATGAGTTTGCCGAGCGGTTTCTGAAAGGACGGCACGCCTTTTTTGTGGCTACCCATACCGACACGCGGCATATTCACAATCACATCATCTGGAACTCCACCACGCTGGACTGCAAGCGAAAGTTCCGCGATTTTCTCGGCTCCGGCAGGGCTGTCGCACGGCTCAGCGACACCATCTGCACCGAGCACCGGCTCTCCGTGATTGCTGACCCCAAGCGCGGCGTCAATCACTACGGCAAGTGGCTGGGCGACAACGCGAAGCCCTCCCACCGGGAGCTGCTCTGCGGCCTCATAGACGCGGCGCTTTTGCAGAAGCCTGACAGCTTCGACACGCTTTTGAAGCTGCTGGCGGAGGCAGGCTGCGAGGTCAGGCGGCGCGGCAATACGTTGTCCCTGCGCCACCCCGGCAAAAAGGGCTTTATCCGTCTTTCCTCCATCGACGGCTATTCGGGGGACGAGCTTCGCGCCGTCCTCGCCGGAGAAAAGGAGCATACGCCGCGCAAAAAACGGACGCAGGCCACGCGGAAAAAGAATACACTGCTCATCGACATCGAGGCGAAGCTGCAAGCCGGGAAGGGCAGCGGTTACGAGCGCTGGGCAAAGGTGTTCAACGTCAAGCAGATGGCGCAGACCTACAATTATCTGCGGGAGCACGGCTTGCTGGATTATGCGGAGCTGGAGGAAAAAGCCTCTGCTGCAACGGAACAGTTCCACGCGCTGTCTGCACAGATCAAGGCGGCGGAGACGCGCATGGCGGAGATCGCCGTGCTGAAAACCCATATCGCCAACTACGCCAAGACCCGCGACGTTTACGCCGGATACCGCAAGGCGGGCTACTCAAAAAAATATCTCGCGGAGCATGAGAGCGACATCCTTCTGCACAAGGCGGCGAAGAACGCCTTTGACGAGGTGGGCGTGAAAAAGCTCCCCACCGTCAAGAGCTTGCAGGAGGAATATGCCAAGCTGCTTGCCGAAAAAAAGGCGGCGTATGCCGAATACCGGCGTTCGCGCGATGAGATGCGCGAGCTGCTGCTCCACAAGCAGAATGTGGACAGGATGCTGGGCAAGGATGAGCGCAGCGAGGAAAAGAAACAGGAGCATGACCGCCAGTAACGGCCATGCTCCCAAGCGTTTCGCAGAAACGCGCAGCCGCACATTTTTGTGCGTTCAAAGGGTTTCAGGGGCGCTGCCCCTGACAAGCAGAGGGCAGTTTTCGCGGCGGCGGAAATTGCCCGAAAAGCAAAGTGGGTACCTCTTTGCCCTGCTTGCCACGTTTTCTCCCGTCCTTCGCAGCGATGCTTCTTGTGTTTCCCTGCATAGGTAACTTTTCTCTGAACACTTCGCCAGATGCCTTGCGTTTCTTCGGATATTCGTATATAATGTATCGTGTTGAGTATTATCCATGCGGAGGTGCGGTATGAACGGGATCAAGGGCTATATCTCCATTCGGGAGGCGTCTTACCGTTGGGGCGTGTCGGAGCGGCGGGTCAACCAATATTGCGCCGAGGGGCGGATCCCCGGCGCGTCCCGGTTCGGGCGTTCATGGGCGATCCCGGAAAACGCGGAAAAGCCCTCCGCCGTCACATGGCGGACGTTGTCCTCATGGACCTGCTTGCTCAGCACCGCCCGGTGCCCGTCCACCCCCAGGGCGGCGCAGAACCGGCGGTAATTTTCCCTGACCCGGTCCATGTCGTCCCCCCGGCCCACGCCCAGGTTCAGGGAGTCCCAGGGGGCGGGGCTGACGCCGCCGATGCGGGTGGAGAACCCGTGGCGCACGCCGGACAGGACGGTGCTGGTCTTGATAAACAGGCCGTTTTCCTCATGGGCCAGAAAGGACATGGGCAAACCCTCCGTTACGCGTTCCTGCCGCAGCAGTTCTTATACTTCTTGCCGGAGCCGCAGGGGCAGGGCTCGTTGCGGCCGATCTTCTTGACCTTCCGGGGCTGTTTTTTCACGGTGCCGTCGCCGCCCACGCTTTCGGAGGTGGCGTTGGCCACCCGCTCCCGCTTGACCTCCTCGTTCTTCTTCAGCCGCACGGAATACAGCCGCCGGACCGTCTCGTCCTGGATGGCGGCGATCATCTCCTCGAACATCTCCAGGGATTCCTTCTTATAGGCGATGATGGGGTCGGTCTGGGCATAGGCCCGCAGGCGGATGCCCTGGCGCAGGTCGCTCATGGCGTCGATGTGCTCCATCCAGTATTCATCCACCACGCGAAGCAGGACCACGCGCTCCACCTCCCGCATCACCGGGGCGGTGAACTCGTCCTCCTTCTGCTGATAGTAGCCGGCGGCGGCCTGGGTGAAGGCGTCGGTAACGGCCTGGGCGTCCATGGCGTCCAGCTGCTCCTGGGAGAAGCGCACGGCGTACTTGGGGAAGTACACGCCCTCCACCTGCCGCAGAAGCTCCTGGCAG
>OGUO01000270.1_pt1 | contig 39940 bp, 31 predicted proteins | sample 1553641 | NCBI WGS metagenome assembly OGUO01 (sample SAMEA2579980, study PRJEB22360) | human gut metagenome | biome: human gut; feature: human-associated habitat; material: faeces | place: Denmark | collected 2008/2010 | reverse complement strand
GTATGGAACATGGGCGCCGGCCCCGTTCGGGGCCCCGCCTGCCAGCCGCAGTGTTCGCAGTAAACCATCGGGATCGGTTCGCCCCAGTAACGCTGGCGGGAGAATACCCAGTCGCGCAGCTTGAAGTTCACTTTGGCGCGGCCGAAACCGTTTTTCACCGCATGGTCGATCGCCGCCCGCATGCCGTCTTCCTTGTTCATGCCGTTTAAGAAGCCGGAATTGATATGGGCGCCGTCTTCTTCCCACGCCTTTTCGGCAATGTCGCCGCCTTCCAGCACCTGTACGATCGGCAGGTTAAACGCCTTGGCAAAATCGTAATCGCGCTGGTCGTGCGCCGGCACCGCCATAATCGCGCCGGTGCCGTAACCGGTAAGAACATAATCGGAAATAAAGACCGGAATCAGTTCGCCGTTGTAGGGATTCCTTGCCTTAACGCCTTTCAGCTCAACCCCGGTTTTGCTGTCGTCCATGGTTCTTTGCAGCTCCGACTTTTTCGCCGTCGCTTCAACATAGGCTCTGATTTCATCCTTGTTCTCAAACCGGTCCGCCAGCTCGGCCACATATTTGTGCTCCGGTGCCAGCACCATGTAAGTGACGCCGAAAGCGGTGTCCGGCCGGGTGGTGAAAACCGTCAGTTTTCTGTCCGCCAGCGGATTTCCTTCCTTGTCGGTCAGACCGAAATCCAGCTCGGCACCTTCCGAACGGCCGATCCAGTTGATCTGCTGCGACTTGACCCGGTCGATGAAATCCAGTTCGTTCAAATCTTCAATCAGTCGATCGGCATATTTGGTAATCGCAATCATCCACTGTTCTTTGTTCTTGCGCACCACTTCGGCGCCGCAGCGCTCGCAGCGGCCGTTGACCACTTCTTCGTTGGCCAGTCCCACTTTGCATGACGGACACCAGTTGATGGCAATCTTGTCCTTATAGGCCAGACCTTTTTCAAAAAACTTGATAAACATCCACTGCGTCCATTTGTAATATTCCGGATCACAGGTGGTTATGCAGCGGTCCCAGTCAAAGCTGAAACCGATAGATTTCAGCTGCCGGGTAAAGTTTTCGATGTTGGCCTTGGTCGAAACCGCCGGATGCACGCCGGTCTTGATCGCATAGTTTTCGGCCGGCAGCCCGAAGGCGTCAAAGCCCATCGGATAAAGCACGTTAAAGCCCTGCATCCGTTTTTTGCGCGCCACCACGTCAAGCGCGGTATAGGAACGCGGATGCCCCACGTGCAGCCCGGCGCCGGACGGATAGGGAAATTCGACCAGAACGTAAAACTTCTCCCGGTTTCGGTCGATCTCCACCTTATAGGCTTTTTCTTCGTCCCAGATCTTCTGCCATTTGCTTTCGATCGTGCGGAAATTATATCTTTCTTCCATTTCCCATTCTTTCCGCCATTCGGCAAAAGGCTTGCCGTTATGACGGGCGCTGCAGTCGTCCTTCAACTTTTTTCTCCGTATCTTAAAATTAGTCCGATTTCTTGGTTTTGCGCATAAGGCTATAATATATTTCGCAAAAATACAATAGGGTTAAATTACTTTCGCACTTGTATTTGCCGCCGCAATTACCTAAACTGCCCGTTACCGGACAATTGATCTGAAAAGGAAAACAAACGTGGACATTCGCAATACGGCTTTCGAAATTTACATGAAATCTCTCGATTCGGCCCGTGTCGGCGGCAGCGCCGACGAACTCAAAGGGCTTTCCCCGCAGGAAACGGCTTTCGTCAAACGGCTGGTGATGACGGCGCTCCGCCGGCAGGAATTCATCAAAAGCGTGATTCGCGGTTACGCCGCCAAAAAAATCCCCGCCCGGCCGGACGCGCCGCATGCCGCAATCATCCTCGGCGCGGTCGAAGTCCTTTACTTTCACACGCCCGACTACGCCACCGTCAACAGCTATGTCGAACTGGCCAAGAAAAAAGGCAGCAAATATGCCGGCGGCTTCGTCAACGCCATACTGCGCAAAATCTGCCGCGACCGCGGACAAATAGCCGCCCGGCCACCGCTGCCCTTCTTCCCGCCGGCCTTTAAGGAAATGCTTCGCCGCGACTACTCCGGGCGGCAGATCGCCGCCATCGAGAAGGCCGCCGTCGAGGAACCGGCGCTCGACATCACCGTCCGCGCGGATCCCGAAGACTGGCGCGAAAAACTCGGCGGCCGGCTGATGGGCAGCGGCAGCATCCGACTTAACGACGCCGGCAGCGTCGCCGAACTGCCCGGTTTTAAGGACGGCTGCTGGTGGGTGCAGGACTTTTCCGCCGCGCTGCCGGTCATTGCGCTGGGCTGCGTTGAAGGCAGGAAAGTGCTCGACCTCTGCGCCGCCCCCGGCGGCAAAACCGCCCAGCTGATCGCCGGAAAAGCGGACGTTACCGCGCTTGATGTTTCCGCCGCACGGTTGAAGACAATGGAGGAAAACCTCGCCCGCCTGCACATGAAAGCGCAAAAAGTCATTGCCGCCGACGCTTTTGAGTATCTCAGCGACTGCCCGCAATACGACATCGTGCTGCTTGACGCCCCCTGCTCGGCCGACGGCACGCTGCGCCGCCACCCGGAAATCGTTCATACCCGCACCGTCGCCGACGTCCGCCGCAGCGCTGATCTTCAGCAAAAACTGCTGAACGCCGCGGCCAAAGCGGTCGCGCCCGGCGGCATTCTGATGTATGCCGTCTGTTCAATGAGCAAAGACGAGGGAGAAAGGCAGATCGGCCGTTTTGTCGCGGAACATCCCGATTTTGCGGTTCTCCCGGTTGCCGCGGAAGAAATCAACCCCTTCCGGCAGCCGGGTTTTGAACGGCTGATTACGTCTGAAGGCTTCATCCGCTGTCTGCCCGACATGCTGGACGGCATCGACGGCTTTTTTGCCGCCCGGCTGCAAAAGCAGACGACATAACTGTTGAAGAAATAACCGATCCATATTATAACAGACTCATTCAACCCGTGAGGAGCACCGCAATGAACATAACCTTTTTTATCGTCCTGGGGCTGGCTTTCCTGAACTTTATCATTCCCGCCGCCGTTTACGGCATCGTATCCCGCCGGGCCATGTTCAACCGCGGCGGGTTGGGCAGTTCCGCCTTTCTTCCGGCGGCCATGGTTTTACTGCCGCTGATGCTCGGCGTCCGCTTCTTCCTTTATGACGGCGACGACTTCATCGGTTCTTACAATTTCTGGCAGATCGTCGTACCGTTTGCCGGTGCCTTTGCCATCGCCGCTTCCGGCCGTTTCGATTCCCCGCGCCGCTGGTTTCTGCCGCTGCTGACGTTCGCCGTTGTTCTGGCCGTCGTCGTCATGCCGGAAAACGCCGTCAATGTCGTTCCTTCCCTTCCGCCGCTTGCCAACCGTTTGATTTTGACCGCGGTATGGCTGTTTTTTGCCGGTCTGTATCCTTACGTCAACAGCGGCGACGGCGTGCTTGCCGTTCAGTCGCTCAACATTTCTCTCGGCATCGGCATATTGGGCGCCGTCAACGCCCTTCCGCTGATGCTCGGCGTTTTCGGCTGGATGTTTGCCGCCGCCTTTCTGGCGCTGACGGTCTTTTCCTGGCATCCTTCGCGGATCAAGGTTTCCTCCCGCGACGCGGCGGCTTTCGGCTTTCTGCTGTTTTCCCTGATCGCGCCGGCGGCGGGCGAAGGCGCAGCCTCCTGCTGCGTAATTTTTGCCCTTTTCTTCCTCATTGACTTCCTCTGGGCGCTGGCGCTGAAACTGACTTTTCTGCCCCGTTACGAAGACTTGTCCGCCAACACCGGCTTTCGTCAGGCAACGGCCGACGGCATGGACCCGGCGCAGGCAGCCTCGTTCACCGTCCGCATTCAGATGCTGATGCTGTTTTTCGGCTGCTTCCAGGCCTATTCGCCGACGCCGTGGTCGCTGCTGCTGGTTTCGACCATGATCACGCTCTGGCTCGACTACCGCTTCCGCAACATTCCGACGCCGCCGCAAACCTTGCGGGACATCAACGCGCAGGTACTGGAAGAAATTCAGGACCGGGTCAACGAGTTCAAAAGCTACATAAAAAAGGACAATGATTTTTGATGTTTCGCCGTCTGCTGCAACAACTGGTGTCTCCGCCCCGGCCGGCAACGGCAAGGCCGGCGGTCGGGCATGTTCCGGCGGAAATCAGATTCAAAGTCATCGTTGCCGACTTTTACGACAGTGTCAGCAGCAGCGGCGGAGAAAAACTGGCCGAACTGCTGCAGGGCGCGGAAGGGTTGGATGTCGCCAGCCTGAAAGCGGATTTTGACCTTTCTTTCCTCAACTTCGAAAGCCGCAATTTTTTTGACCTGATCGACCGCGGACAGAACCTGCTGGAAAAAACCGGCGCCGACGTCCTGATCTGGGGCTGCCGCGAAGAAAACCGGCTGCGACTCAACTTCCAGACCCCGCGGCAGTACGAAAAAGAAGACGGTTCTTTCGTCTGCCTGCTCGACAGCATGTATCTGCCGGCCGACGCGCTTGCCGGCGGCGAATTTCCGCAGCCGCTACTCGATCTTCTGACCGGCACCGTCGTCAGCGCCGCCGACCGGCCGGACAAGGAATGCCGGATCTATAAAAAATATCTGCTGAAAAAAATCATTGCCCGCATTTCAAAAATCGATTCCGCCAAATCCCTCGGGCTTGAGTACATGCCCTACATCATGAACCAGCTGGGACTGATTTATATGACGGCCGCCGCCGACGGCAAAAACGAAAACGATTTCAAAATCATCGCCAATTTGTTTGAAACCGCCCTCAAATATCAAAAACAGATTTTTGAGCCGACGCACCTCGGCTGCATATACCTGCACCTCGGACAGTTAAACGACTGCGCTTCGGTTTATGCGGACAAACATTCGGATGTCTATTTCCGCGCCGCCATTGCCGACTACCGGCAGGCGCAGAAATACTTCGGCAAATATACCTATCCCTACGACCACGGCCACATTTGCTACAAACTTTCCGGCCTTTACTACAACTACTGGAAAAGAACCGAAGACCTGCAGGCGCTGCGCGATTCGGTTTCGCAGCTGCGGGAATGCGAACGCATTTTCACCCAGGCGCAGTTCCCCGGCTTTTGGGGACATATAGAAGGCAGTCTCGGCTATCTTCTGCACAACCTCGGCCACCGCACGCGGAGCCCCGATATCTGCCGGCTGGCAGTGGCCGCCTACCGCAACCAGCAGAAAATCGTCACCGAAAACCGGCAGCCGCTTTACTGGGCGCGGATCCAGCAGAAAATTGCCGAAACCTATTATCTGGAAGGCAAAATCTCCACCAACCGCGAAGCCCTGGAAGAGGCGCTGGCCTGCTACCATGACGCACTCTATATCTTTGAAACCGCCAAACGCGCACAGGCCGCGGAAGAAGCCCGCACCGGCATCGCCAAAACCCGGCAGATGCTGGCCGAGCTGGCGCCCGATGCGGAAGAAGAGGAAACGGAAGACTTTACTCAACCGTAACCGACTTGGCCAGGTTGCGCGGCTGATCGACTTCGCGCCCCAGCAGATCGGCAATATAATAAGCCAGAAGCTGCAGCGGCAGATTCAACAAAAGCGGCGAAAATATTTCCGCGGTCGAAGGCACCGTCAGCAGCAAATCGAACAGCTCTTCCGCCCGCCTGTCACCGTCAAAGCTCACGCCGGTCAAAAACGCATGTCTGGCCCGCGCTTCCTCACAGTTGGAAATCATTTTGTCATAAACCCTGCCGCCGGGCGCCAGCACCGCCGTCACCGGCATATTTTCATCAAGCAGCGCAATCGGCCCGTGTTTCAGTTCTCCCGCCGGGTAGCCGTTGGCATTGACGTAGCTGATCTCTTTCAGTTTCAGGGCGCCTTCCTGCGCCGTCGGCAGATTGACGCCGCGGGCAATATAAATCATCTGCCGGTAGTCTTTCAACCTTTCCGCCGCGGCCTTCACTTTTCCGTCCTCGCTCAGCGCCTTTTCCATTTTGGCCGGCAGCTGCCGCAGTTCGTCGCGCAGTTTTCCGAGTTCGGCCGGCAGCAGACTTCCCCGCGCGGAGGCAAGCGCCAGCCCCAGAAGGTACAGACAGGTCAGCTGGGCGGTGTAGGATTTGGTGGCGGCCACGCTGACCTCAATCCCCGCTTTCAGCGGCAGCAGACTGCCGGCATGGCGGACAATGCTCGAATCCTCGCGGTTGGTCAAAACCAGAATATGCGCGCCGCGTTCTTCCGCCCGTTTGACCGCGGTGATGGTATCGGCCGTTTCGCCCGACTGGGAAATGCCGATCGTCAGCGTTTTTTCGTCGGTCAGGCAGCTCCGGTAAATATATTCGCTGGCGGCAACGACGGAAACCGGAATTTTCAGCCATTCCTCAAAGGCAAAACCGGCCACCGCCGCCGCATGCAGGGAAGTACCGCAGGCGATGATTTCAATCCTCTCCGCTTTGGCCGCGGCGGCAATGTTGACTTTCGGCAGCAGCGGTGTTTCCCGCCCGCCGGCATAAGTATCCTGCAGCAGATGACGGACGATGTCCGGCTGTTCGTTAATTTCCTTCAGCATAAAATGCGGATACCCGCGCTTGCTGATCACTTCCGGATTAAAACCGATATACTCCGGCTGACGTTCGATCGGACGGCCGTCAAAATCGTATATTTTTGCCTCGTTTCGGGTAATTACGGCTATTTCACCATCGTTCAGATAAATAATCCGCCGCACTTTGCCGACAATGGCCGGAATATCGCTGGCAACATAGTTCTCGTCTTTGCCCAGTCCCACGATCAGCGGCGCGTTCTGCCGCACGGCTATGATCTTGTCCGGTTCGCTCTGATGCATGACACAAAAGGCAAACGCTCCTTTCAGCCGCCTCACTCCGGCCGTTACCGCCGCTTCCAGCGACCCGGATTTTTTATATTCGCGTTCAAACAGATGCACCGCGGCTTCGGTATCGGTTTCGGAAGAAAAGACATATCCTTCCTGCTCCAGCTCTTCGCGCAGCGACTTGTAATTTTCGATAATGCCGTTATGCACCAGCGCCAGCCGGCCGTCGTTTGACAGATGCGGATGCGCGTTTTCAACCGTCGCTTTGCCGTGGGTGGCCCAGCGGATATGACCGATGCCGCCGGTCGCCGGCAGCTTGTCCGCTTTTCCGGCCGCCGCCGCACACAGATTGCCGAGCTTGCCCGGCGCTTTGAAAACATCGATTCTGCCGTTGTCGTTCAAGGCAATGCCGGCCGAATCATACCCCCGGTATTCCAGATTTTTCAGCCCCGCCAGCAAAATTTCGCTGACTGTGCCGACGCCGACGTAACCCACTATTCCGCACATAATCTTTCCTCCCCGGCAGCTTCCTCACAGGCTTCTATGCAGCCGATTTTCATCAGTGTGCGCATGATGTTGGCGCGGTTGCGTTTTTTGATCGGGCGGATCGGCTGCCCGGCGTAAACCGTCCACGGTTCAAATTTATATCCTGACGGCACGAAACTTAAAGCGCCGATCGTTACTCCCTCGGGAATGTCGTTGCCGGGCATAATCACCGAATTGGTGCCGACGCCGGTATATTTTCCCAGTCGCACATTGCCCTGAATCTCCTTAACGCAGGGAACCGAATGGGTAACCAGCTCGTTGACGTAGTCGTTGCTCGACAGCCAGATTTTGACGCCGGCCGCCAGACTGGAATAGCTGCCCATTTCAAAGGTATATTTGCCGTCGCCGCCGGCAATGTAGGTGCCGGGCGCAATTTCGCAGTCGGAACCGATTTTGCAGGCCGAAGAAATCCGGCAGAAGTCGGCAATCCGCACATTGTCGCCCACTTCGACCAGTTCCGGTTTTTTAATGATCACATATTCCCCGAGGATAAAATTTTTCCCGTGTTTCATAGTCTTTCTCCTTACGTTATCAGCTTCCGAGTATGAAACAGCGTCCGGCAAATGGCAAATCAACAAAAATTATAAAATATTACAAAAACGGACCCGCCTCAATCCGGCGGGTCCGCGGCTTTTCCTCTCAAACGCGTTTTACAGCGCTTTCATGATGTCGTCGGCAATCTGCTCCGGCGTCAGATGATAACGCCGGTAAAGCTCGTCGAGCGGCACCCGATCGGTAAATTCCTTTTTCGCCCCGAAGGTGAGAACCTTCATCGGATCGGCGCCGTAGAAACGGGCAATCTTTTCGCCGAAGCCGCCGTCCAGTTCGCCGTCTTCCAGGGTAGCCACCAGCTGATGATCCGCCTTGAGCGAAGTCAGCAGTTCCCCGTCCAGACCGGTAATATAGCGCGGATTGATCAGCGTCGCCTCAATCCCGCGTTCCCGTAGCCGTTCGACAACCCGCTGGCCGAGGGCAAAGAAGCTGCCCAGCCCCAGAACGGCAACTTTTTCGCCCCGTTTCACCGTCTGATAGCGGTTCAGGCGGCCGTAGTCTTTTTCAACCTCGCCGACGGACGGACGAACCTCGGAAGGAATGCGGATCACCACCGGATGCGCGGTTTGTTCCACCGCCCAGTCAAGCATGGCCAGATATTCCTCTTTGCCGGCCGGCGCCAGATAGACGATATTCGGAATATTGCCGATCAGCGGAATGTCAAAACAGCCGAGGTGAGTGACGTCGCCGCCGGAAATGCCGGCGCCGGAAACCAGAATCACCGCCGGATTGTTGTTGATTGCCAGATCCTGCGAAAGCTGGTCGTAAGTTCTCTGTATGAACGAACTCCAGACCAGATAGACCGGTTTGCAGCCGCCTTTGGCCAAGGCCGAGGACATTGCCACCGCATGTTCTTCGGCAATGCCGACGTCGACGAAGTTTTCGCCCAGCGCCGCCCTTTTTTCCGCATTGATGCCGAAAGCGCCCGGCGTGCCGGCATTAACCGCGACCACCGTTTTGTCTTCGGCAATTTTGTTCTTCAGATAATCGTAAGTGATGTCATTGTAGCTTTCGCCGCCGGTTTCAACCGTAACTTCGCCGGTTTTGATGTCAAACGGCAGATTCCAGTGCCATCTCTCCTTGTTTTCCTCGGCAAATTTATAACCTTTGCCTTTTAAGGTATGAACATGAACAACCGTCGGCCGCGGCGTATCCTTGACTTCGCCGAGAACCCCGATCAGCGCTTCGACCGAATTTCCGTCCCCGACATAGCGATAGTCAAAACCGAGCGCCTTAAACATGTTACACTCGGCCTTGCCTCCGGTTTCCCTCAACAGCCGCAGGTTGGTATACAAACCGCCGTGGTTTTCGGCAATCGACATTTCGTTGTCGTTGACGACAATAATGATGTTACTGTCAAGCACCGCCGCATTGCTCAGCCCCTCCAGCGCTTCGCCGCCGGAAAGAGAACCGTCGCCGATCACCGCGATCACATTGTGCTTTTCGCCCCGAAGGTCGCGCGCTTTGGCCAGACCGCAGGCCAGGCTGACGGAAGTCGACGTATGGCCGACGACAAAAAAGTCGTGTTCGCTCTCATTGGGATTGGTATAGCCGGAAATTTTTCCCATTTCCTCAACTTTGAGAAAACCGTTCTTGCGTCCGGTGAGAATCTTGTGCGGATAGCTTTGGTGCGAAACGTCGTAAACAATTTTGTCTTTCGGCGAATCAAACACGTAATGCAGAGCAATTGCGGTTTCGACAATCCCCAGGTTGGGACCGACGTGGCCGCCGATTTTGCTGTCGCGGTTAAGCACCGCCGAACGGATTTCGCCGGCCAGCGCTTCCATTTCCGCCGTATTCAGCTTTTTCAAGTCTTCGGGTGAATTGATCTTGTCCAGATATGCCATTTTTTTCTCCTGAATCGTTAACCAAGAATTATTTTACCGGCAGTCTAAAACTTAGACTTAACTCGAAGTCAAGTATTTTTTTCGCGATGCCGCATTTTTTTCCGCCCTTTTCGGAAAACGCTATTCCCCGGCCGGGGAAACGGCTTCATAGCGGCCGGCCATCGCCTTGTAGATATAGTTTTCGTATTTGATGATCTGGTACTTCTGCTCGATCAGATCGTTGCGCAGGGAGTTTTCGGTATTGACCGCTTCCAGGAAGTCCTTGAACTCTTCCTTGCCGTAATTGTAGCGGCTGCGGTAATAAGCAGTGATCTTAACCGAATTGCGATAGTTTTCTTCCACGTTGCGGTATATCTCCAACGATTTCAGATAAGCGTAATAGTAATAGGCGACTTCGTTTAAGGCCTGGTTCAGCGTATCTTTGAACTCAATCAGACTGACCTGATAATCCGCTTCGGAAATCCTGATATTGTTCTTAACCCGGTTCCAGTCGAGGAACGGCAGATCCACCGACACGCTGCCGAGAATATAGGAAAAGTCAAACGTCGTCCGCGCCTTGTCGGAACCGGAAGCCAGCGCCCCGCGGAGAGAAACGTTCGGATACCAGTTTTTGTTTTCCGCCTTCAACTCCTCGAAAGCCCCTTCCAGCCGGTATTGCGCCGCCAGCAGGTCAGGCCGGTTGGCCAGTACCGAAAGCGGCACGTCAAGCTCCGGCGCCGGGCCTTTTTGTTTCAAGATGTCGCCGAACGCGATTTCGTCCACCCCGCCCGTTACGTTAAGAATGTTCTGCAGACTGCTCACCGTTTCCTTAAATCCGGTTTCAAGATTAAGCAGTTTGTTTTTTTCCGACAGCAGGCTTTGTTTGGACTGCAGATATTCCACGTTGTCGGTTTTGCCGCTTGCATACTTCTGTCCGGTGATTTTCTGAATATCCTCATAAGATTTTATGTTCCGCCGGGTCAGCTCGATCGAGTTTTGCAGATATTCAAGGTTAAAATAAAGGTCGATCACGCTGTTGATCAGGGTCAGCCGCGCCGCTTCCCTGTCCATTACCGTCGCCTTGTAGGCAAACTCCTGCGCCGTCTGCCGGTTTCTGATTTTGCCGTAGAGGTCAGCCTCGTAACTCAGCCCCAGATCGCCGGAAAAACTGTCGGTAAAATCGTCACCGGTATGGATTTTGCGCTGCGAAGAAGCGGAAAGCTCGCCCGAAAGGGTGGGAAACAGATCGACCGTCGCCAGCCCCAGGTTGGCCAGTTCCTTCTCGACCTCAAACGCCGCTTTCAGATAATCCGGATTGTTGGCCAGCGCCGTTTCGATCAGGTTGTTCAGTTCCGGATCGTTATATTGCCGCCACCAGTTTCCGTCGGCCTTGTAGCGGTTTTTGACGGTTTCGGCATATTGCAGTTCTTCCGACAAAGAACGCGGTTCCGGCCCGACCGACGCACAGCCGGAAAGCAGCGCCAGACTGACGCCGAATAACAATTTTACGGTTTGACAGTGTTTCATCTCATTCACTCGCTAATGCATCAATAGGGTTGAGGTTGGAGGCGTTTTTGGCCGGCATATAGCCGAAAATGATGCCGATCGCGGTCGAACAGACCAGCGCCAGCACGATCGACGCGGTAGAAAAGATCATGCCAAAGTTTTCTGAAAAGGTGTTGAACAGAAAACCGATCAGCATCGACAGCGTCACGCCCATAAATCCGCCCACCAGGCAGATCAGAATCGCCTCGATCAGAAACTGCTGGAGAATGTCCGCCTGCTTGGCGCCGATCGCCATGCGGATGCCGATTTCCCGCGTCCGTTCGGTCACCGAAACCAGCATGATGTTCATTACCCCGATGCCGCCCACAATCAGCGATATGACGGCAATGCTGGCAATCAGGAATTTCATTGTGTCGGTCGCGCTCTGCACCGTCTGTTTGATACTGTCGGTGTTGATCATGAAAAAGTCCTTCTTGCCGTGCAGCGAAGTCAGAATATGTTCGATTCCCTCTTCCGCCACCTGCGAATTGACATGGTCGGAAACTTTCACCGTAATCGAATTGATGTCGCTGCTGCCGTTGACCCGGTACATGGCGGTGGTATAGGGGACCCAGATGTTCATCGTTTCCGACGACGGCCCGGGGCTGCTGTCCTTTTCCGTCACCCCGATCACCGTCAGCGGCTTCTTGTTGAAGATAATAACTTTGCCGAGCGGGTTGGGATCGTTTTCAAACATCTCGTTTAAGGTGTTGTCGTCAATAACCACCACCGAAGCCATCCGGTCCACTTCCTCGTCGGTAAATATACGCCCCTGCGCAATCTTGCGCCCCTTAACGTCAAAATAGGTTGAGCCGACGCCCCTCAGCTGCGCGGTCAGCGAATAGTTGCGGTAAACCAGCGTGCCGCTGGCGGAAACGTTCGGCGTCGAATTGTCGATAAACCCCTGTTTGCCGAGATAGTCGGAATCACGCACTTTAAGCGTTTTCACCCGTCCCGAACGCATGTCGCCGAACCCCTTGCCGGGCATAATGTCGATGGTGTTGGTGCCCATTGAGTTGATCTGTTCCATGATTTTGGCCTGCGAAGCGTTGCCGAGCGCCACCACCGACACCACCGAGGCAATGCCGATGATAATTCCCAGCATGGTCAGGAGCGAACGCATCTTGTTTGCCAGAATGGCATGCAGCGACATCTTGAGCGATTCGAGAAAACTGTACTTCAGGGCATCCAGCCGGCTGCGGTGAACGTCTTCTACCGTGTCCGTCACCTCATAAAAATCTTCCGCCCTGCGCTCGTCGGAAACAATTTCCCCGTCCTTGATCTCGATAATCCGGCTGGCTTGGGCGGCAATATGGCTGTCATGCGTCACCAAAATGATCGTATGCCCCTGTTTGTGCAGCCCTTTGATGATGTCCATTACCATTTCGCCGCTTTTGGAATCGAGCGCGCCGGTCGGCTCGTCGGCCAGAATGATTTCACCGCCGTTCATCAGCGCCCGGGCAATACTCACCCGCTGCTGCTGGCCGCCGGAAAGTTCGTTCGGACGGTTGGCCAGTTTGTTTCCGAGGTCGAGTTTTTTCAGCAGTTCGACCGCCCGCCGGTCGCGCGCCTCCGCGTTCAGCCCCAGATAAACCGCCGGCAGAGCCGCGTTTTCGCTCGCTTTCAGACTGTTCAGCAGATTGTAGCGCTGAAAAATGAAACCAAAAGTCTTACAGCGCAGTTCCGCCAGCTGATCCTTGTCCATCCGCCCGACTTCCACTCCGTTGATCTTGTACGACCCGGCAGTCGGCACGTCCAGACAGCCGATAATGTTCATCATCGTCGATTTGCCGGAACCGGACTGGCCGATAATCGCCACAAAATCACCCTTTTCTATTTGCAGGTCAATGTTTTTCAAGACATGAACCCGGTTGCCGCCGCTGCCGAAATACTTGTTGATTTTTTTCAATTCGATTATGTTCATCGAAATCTCCTGGCGCCTCTGGCGTTGGCCGCCTTGTCGGAAATCTCCGCCGACGACATTTTGGCAATCACCACTTCTTCGCCTTCGCTCACGCCTTTTTTGATTTCAACGTTCAGATCGTCGGACACGCCCGTTATCACCGGCCGCCGTTCCACCCCTTCGGCCGTCCGCACTTCCACGTATTTGCCGTCAACGTCGCCCTTAAGCGCCATCGCCGGCACCGTCAGCACGTCTTCGGCGCTTTCGACATAGATTACGTTTTGCGTCGTCATGCCGATTCTGAGCTTGCCGTCCGCGTTCGGCACCACCAGCCGTCCGTAAAAATAAATCGCTTCGCTTGAATCCACCACTTCCGTGTACTGGTCGTCGGTCAAAAGCGTCAGCGCCGGGTCAATCGACTTCAGCGTCGTTTCATATACTTTGTTCATGTCCGCCAGCACCGAATAGGTAACCTTCACCCCCGGCTTGATGTTGCCGATGTCGCCTTCCGAAATTTCAATATAAATCTCCATCTGATTAAGATCGGCAATCTGCACGATCGTCGGCGTATCCATCGCCGCGTTGATCGTCTGCCCCACTTTGACCGGCACCGAAACGATGGTGCCGTCGAGCGGCGCCGTAATTTTGGTATAGCCGAGGTTGGTTTCCGCAGTGCTGAGAGATATTTCCGTTTCTTTCAGCGAGGCCTCTATTTCCGCCACTTTCGACATGGCCGATTCGTAACCGTCTTCGGCGTTTTCCAGGTCTTCGGTCGAAGCCGCGTTCTGCTTTTTCAGGCTCTGCATGCGCTGATATTGTTTTTTGGCAATCTTCAGCGAAGTTTTGGCCGCTTTCAGCTGCGCCTGATAACTGCTCATCTTGGCCTTGGCAATATCCACGTCGTTCTGCTGGGTGGTCGAGTCGATCTCGGCGATCATGTCGCCCATTTTCACCGTCTGGCCGATCGAAACGTAAAGCTTTTCGATCTTGCCGGAAACCTGGGCGCCGACGGTTACCAGGTCAACCGCCTTAACTTCGCCGGTGGCGTTCACCACCTTTTCGACGTTTTGTCTGCGGACCGGCTGGGTAATATAGGTTATCGTGTCTTCCTTTTTAAAATACTTAAAATACAGGCCGGCCGCCGCGGCCGCCAGTATAACGTAAACCAAAAGCTTTTTCTTGTTTTTAAAAAATTTCATAACTTTTCCACTCTGTTGCCAAAACCTGCGTTTATCCAAACCGGTCCATCCGTGCCGGACAACGCTTTCCCTTATTTCTAAATGAGGTTAAAACATTTAATAATCAATTAAAATACATAATTGTAAACGACGGCTTTTTTCATCCGGTTCAAAAATTTTTCATAAAAAACGGATCGGGAACAAAACAAAAAGCCTTGACTTCGAGTACACTCTAAAAGATAAACTGTCAAAAAAACGACAATAATACGGAAAAAACGACATGCTGATGTGGTATATAATATTTGTTCTGCTGATTCTTTTCACCGGCGGCGGACTGCTGTACCTCGGCACCCGCGCAGCCAAATTCGTCCCCGCCGGCAGCACTCCCAAACGCCGGCTGCTGATCGGGCTGTCCGCGGTCATACTGATATTTGCCGTCATTGCCTGGCTGATAAACCTGATGAACGCGGTCGTCTGTCTGCTGCATTTCGTTTTTCTCTGGCTTATCTGCGATTTTATTTTCACCCTCGTCCGCCGTTTTCGCAAACGGCCGTTTAAACGCTATTATGCCGGCTATGCCGCCACAGCGCTCAGCCTTGCCGCGCTTGCAGCCGGCTGGTATCTGAATCACCGGGTATGGGTTACCGCCTACACGATAGAAAGCGAAAAAGCAATCAGCGACCTGCGGATTGTCCTGTTTGCCGATTCTCACATCGGAACGACCTTTGACGGCGAAGGCTTTGCCAAACATGTCAGAGCCATGCAGGAACAAAATCCCGATCTGGTCGTTATCGCCGGCGATTTCGTCGACGACGGAACCGGCCGCGAAGAAATGGTCGCCGCCGCCCGTGCATTGGGAACCCTTAAAACGCCCCGCGGCGTTTACTTCGCCTTCGGCAACCACGACAAAGGCTATTACGGACCGGCTTACCGCGGTTTCAGCAGCGGAGAATTGATCGACGAACTGAAAAAAAACAACGTCAAAATCCTTGAAGACGAAAGTGAAACGGTTGCCGGCGGCTTTTGCCTCATCGGCCGGCAGGACCGGTCAGAAGCGGAACGCGGCGGCCGCCGGCTGACAATGCAGGAACTGACCAAAGACCTTGATCCGGACAAATTCTCCGTCGTCCTCGACCATCAGCCGAACGACTATCAAAACCAGACGACGGCGGAAGTCGACCTGGTCCTTTCCGGCCATACCCACGGCGGCCAGCTTTTCCCGCTCAACAAGGTCGGCGAATGGATCGGCGCCAACGACAAAACCTACGGCCTGGAAAAACGGAACAAAACAAACTTCATCGTCACTTCCGGCCTTTCCGACTGGGCAATAAAATTTAAAACCGGAACCAAATCGGAGTTTGTCGTCATCGACATTAAAAGGAAAACGGCGGCAGAAAAGAAAGGCAAATAACGTTTTCCGCGCCTTTTTCCCGGACAAACCGCCGGAAAACGGAATCAATTGTGCAAAACCCCGGCCGTCCGCGGGAATTTTTACAAATCGGCCATAATCCCGTCCGTTGAGGACAAGCCGCAAGGCGACGGGCGAAACGGCTCTCATGACAACAAAAAACAGCTCATGCAACTTCTTTTCAATCGGCGGCAAGCAGTTTATAAAATACTTTCCAATATCTCTTTGCATCTAGAAATTTAGTCTGTTAAACTCAACAAAAAACTGTTTCAACACAATGAGGACGCAAATATGAAAAAATTGTTTTTGTTCCTGGCATGTTTTATAATCAACATTGAAAATGTCCGGGCAGACGAACCCCTGTCCGCCGAGGTTGACACATCGCAAAAAATTAGACAGGAAGTCGAAAAATACAAAAAAGAATGCTCAAAGAAAGCGTATCCTAAAAATCTGGATGAAATAAATATATATAATGATGACCTCAAAAAACTGGATGCTAAATATCATCAATGTCTTAAATCGGTAATTGTTTCCAAAATTAACGAACTCGCAGCAAAAGAAGACGCGGATAAAATGATTCAGTCGTTAAACAAGATTCAAGACGGCATTTTAAGCTTTTATTGGAATTTATATAATCGTGAAGACAATGGTGTTATCGGAAGGGGAATAAATGATGCCGCCATGGGACGTTATTATGAAACCCTGCTTGAAGATGTTATTCATTTTCAGCGTCAATAACGGCATCATCCAATTTAATACGAATAGCATTTGAGTAATTTCAAAGCCTTAGCATTTTCATTGGGAAAACGTACATTTTTCAGATTGTTTTGAATTTCAATTGAACTTTTTCTAAAATATTTGCCAACATTACTCCTTTCTTGATAGATCTTATTGATAATATCTTCATCACTAAGGTCTGATGCATCAAATCCCAATGCACTATGAAAAACATCAGCAGCACCTCCTTCACCATGTTGGGTTGCTGTTGAATACAACACATCTCTGACGACAGGAGATCTGTACTCCAAATTCAATCCTTTTATATCGCTGATGCGGCGCAGTGCGGGATCTAATTTTTTAGCAACAATAAAATCTTGTTGTGATTGCAAAAAATCAGAGTTTTTAGACAAATCAGCCCAAGTATTTTTAAATTGAGCATCTCCGGTTATTGCCGTATTATTTCCGCCGGCTCGCTGTAAGCGATAATAAAAATGTCGATAGTTAGGATGTTGCTGCAAATAATTCAAATAATCATTCATTGTCCCGTTTTGTGTAGCAATTTGGTATATGCCGTAGCTCCACCCTCCCGTTTTATCCAACTTACCGTTATTCCATAATTTCTTACCATTGCCGGATTCGTACAAGCCGCTTAAAGTCCCTAACTTATATTGATCCGGTCGCAAATTATAAGGACGTCCCGTTTTTGCATAAAACGAAGAGCGGCTGCTGTTCGGATAACCCCAGGCGCTTTCCGTCTCATAGTCGTCTTGAGAAGCGGCCGCTTGCGGTTCCAGGGAAGATATTCCCAAATCAACATTTTTACTCACTCCTTTTTGAGCCAAATATTTTTTATAAGCTGCGTCATTTTTAACCACTCCGTAAGGCGTCTGAATATACTGGGCTCTCCCCCGTAAGCGGCATAAGTCCAAACATATTCTGATTGATTCTTCATCTTTTCCGTCCTTTCAAATAAATAAAACCGCCAAAAGGATAACAAAAATAAAAAAGACTTTTCAATCCTCCACAGAAAGCAAAGTATCAGCTTCCGCATTCAAAAGCTTTTTAAAGCGGATGAGGAGAAGCGCTAAGCAAAAACAACCGACGCTCCGGTTGTTTTTATCTGCAAGCTCTTGGGAACATCTTAATGAGCAAGGAAAGCGCAGGCGACCGCGGCGAATTTAGATGCCCAAGCCGTAATCCCGTCTGTTGAGGACAAACCGCAAGGCGACGGACGAAACGGCTCTGACGACAATTAAAAAAAACCGGCTCATGCCGGTTTTGATAATTGGCGGAGTAGTAAACCTCAACGGTATTGAGCATACCAGATTTTAGCTTGATAAATTCAGATTGACGAGCTTGTTGAAATGTATTTCTCAATCCAAAGCTCTCAGTTCTTTCCATGTCTGTTCACACTGACTTTTAGAACGACCGTCCTGCTGACAATTCTTCATGTAATCGTATTCTTGATAATACGGATACAAGAAAAAAACTAATATCGCTAAAATAACAATATAACCAACACATCTGTAAATAAAACTGACAATTTTATCTAATATTGGCCTTACGCATATTTGGCGTTCTTTGGTCATCCAACATCTCCCAGCAACTTTTATTCGGATTATAATACCCCAAATTACTACCGTAAAGATTGTTTTGCAAGTCTTTCCTGCTATCCGCAGAAATTTCTGACATCGGCATAGTTCCTTTCTTTTTATGGTAATCCAATATTTCTTTAGCGTACCCCAATCTTAAGCCCCAATCACGACTTGTCGGACTTATCTTTGCCAATTGGCATTGCAATAGAGGATGATAGTAATTATCAATATCTGCCCCCTGATTAGGACCATAAGACTTTACAAGATTATCACCAGCTTTGTTCATCTGTTGCCAATAATCATAAGCGATTTTGGCATCAGCAGCTAATTCGCCTAAAGATTCAGGCATATATCTGATAGTATCAGTTGCAATCGTTGCTACATCCTTCACTTTTTGCCATAGGTCATTTGTCGGGTTATTAAGTTGCTTTATGACATTTTCCACGTTGCCTTCGATATCAGAATTGCCAAAGCCATAATTATCATCAGCCGGCCGCCCCCAAAAGTTGGTGCCATGCTGCGGATAGTTTTTGTTTATGCCTTGATTATTGTAATCTTGGATGAGTTTGTTTTCTCTTTGCTGCCGCGCCATTTGATAATTAAGCTCATCTCTGGTACTGAACCCGCTGTGATCAACACCATAGCTGTCGATTTGATTATCATTGTTATAATAACCTAAAGGCGATTTATATTGTCTCCCAAAATTCATTTTTATATCCTTTCAAATAAGTTAAAACTATTAAAAGAATAACAAAAATAAAAAAGGTTTTTCAATCCTCTACTGAATACAAAGTATCAGCTTCTGCATTCAAAAGCTTTTTTAAACTCTCGATTATTGGCTTGAGCTAATTGAATTAGTTTGTTTTTCTGATTGGTTTCACAATAAGGAATTTTTATTGATTTTGTTTTATATTTCAAAAACCACAGAACAAAAGCATTTGCCGTTAATTTTTTACCGGATTTTTGATATTTTAAAAATTGCTTGTATTGGGTTTGCTTAAATTCTGCTCTAAAAGGGGCATATTTTTCATCTCTGGCTTTAGCTCGTTTAACCGCTTCAGCTTTCTTATCCAAAGAATATAGAGTTTGCACCAAATTTTCTTTAAGTTCAGACCAGTTTTCTCTTTCTTCAGACAAGACCATGGCCATCCAGTCTATAATTTGCTGTTTAAGAATATTTAAATTACACTGTTGATGATGAGAAATAAAAATTCTATCTAAAAGGCGCAAATGATTATTTGATAATAAAAAATCATCAGGAGTTGATTGTATACGGTTATTTTTCAAAGTCACTTCTCCCTATGTATGTTGTAATCTTTATTTAGGGAAAATTGTTATCTGTTTCAATATTTAAAGTGATTCTTTAAAAATCGGCAATGTATGTAAGTGCCGGAAATTTTGCATTTTCCAACATAAAACGAGCTTACCATAGTCATTTTGGCAAAGTCAACCGCCGGCAAAGCCCGCGTTTCCACCGGATACAAAAAAAGACGCTGCAAACGAGCGTCTTTTTAATCAAAATGGCGGATGAGGAGAAGCGCTAAGCAAAAACAACCGACGTTCCGGTTGTTTTTGTCTGCAAGCTCTTGGGAACATCTTAATGAGCAAGGAAAGCGCAGGCGACCGCGGCCAATTTAGATGCCCAAGCCGTAATCCCGTCCGTTGAGGACAAGCCGCAAGGCGACGGACGAAACGGCTCTGACGACAATTAAAAAAAACCGGCTCTCGCCGGTTTTGGTAATTGGCGGATGAGGAGGGATTTGAACCCCCGATACGAGTCACCCCGTATACACGATTTCGAGTCGCGCGCATTCAGCCTCTCTGCCACTCATCCAGTTTATTTTTCATCTCATAATAATTCTTTGCCGCAAGCCCTTCCTTTCCGCGCGCGACGGCGGTCTTCGCCCGCCCGCGCTTAATTGGCTTGCGCCCCTCGACGAGTGCCGCTGCGCCGATCTCTGCTTTCGCTCCGATTCCGGCCTCTCTGCCACTCATCCGTAAAAACATATTCTTATTAAAAGCAAAAGTGATTTTTTGCAACAATTATTTTCGTTTTCGTTGCAATATTTTAATTTGCCGTTGTCAGCCGGCCGCTTTTCTGCTATCTGTTAACCCAAAGAAAACAAAAAACGCCGGCTCCGGCCGTCTATTTACGGAAACATCAGACATGACGGAAAACACAGCTCCCCGCGCCCTGCGCGCAAACATCACCATCATCGGCCGCCGCAATGCCGGCAAATCTTCCCTGATCAACGCTCTCATCGGACAGGAAGTGGCCATTGTTTCGCCGCAGCCGGGCACTACTACCGATGCGGTTGCCAAAGCTTATGAGCTGCTGCCTCTGGGACCGGTCACCTTTTATGACACCGCCGGGCTTGACGACGAAGGAGAACTCGGCAGTTTAAGGATTAAAGCGACCCGCAAAATTCTGTTCAAAACCGACCTTGCGGTGATTGTCGTTTCCGAACGGGGGCTGGAAGAAAAAGAAAAGGAAATCATCAAAGAGATGCGGCGGGCGGCGATTCCCTTCGTCATCGCCTTCAACAAATGCGACCTTAAACCGGCAAGCGGACAGGACCGCGCCTACTGCCGGGAAAACGGCCTGCCTTATGTTGAAGTTTCCGCCGCAACCGGACAAAACACGGATCGGCTGAAAGCGGAAATCATCCGTCTGGCACCGGCGGAATTCAGGGAAGATCCCCTGTTGGCCGGCGATTTGATCAAACCCGGCGATACCGTGGTATTGGTCGTGCCGATCGACCTGTCGGCGCCCAAAGGCCGGCTGATTCTGCCGCAGGTTCAGGTTCTGCGGGAAATTCTCGACGGCAACGCCGTCGCCGTTGTTGCCAAAGAGCATGATCTGAAAGCGGTGCTGGCTAACCTGAAAGAGCCGCCGGCTTTGGTAATCACCGATTCGCAGGTTGTCATGAAAGTTGCTCCCGAAGTTCCGCCGGAAATCAAAATGACCACTTTTTCCGCCTTGTTTGCCCGTTACAAAGGCGATATCGGCGTTTTCCTCCGCGGCGCAAAGAAAATCGACGAGCTGAACGACGGTGACCGGATACTGATTGCCGAAGCCTGTTCGCACCATGTTCAATGCGATGATATCGGCCGGGTCAAAATCCCCGCCTGGCTCAGACAATATACCGGCCGTAAACTTGAATTCGAATTCTGTTCCGGCGGCGATTTTCCCGAAGATCTGGAAAAATACGCCCTGGTCGTCCATTGCGGCGCCTGCATGCTTAACCGCGCCGAAATGATTCGCCGATTGAAGGAATGTGAACGCCGGGGCGTGGCAGTTACCAACTACGGCATCGCTATTTCCAAAACCCGCGGTCTGCTTGAACGGATTTCCGCCCCGCTGACCGCTTAAATGCGGTCAAGCGCCGCCTTATAATATTCGGTCACGATTTTGACCCGCGGAATATCTTTGGTACAGTTGTTGACGACCAGATAGACCGGCATTTGCAAACCGCCGGCCAGTTCGTCCAGACGCACCAGTCCGCCGCCCTGAAACTGCCGGGGCATCAGGCCGATTCCCACCCCGTGACGGATCGCTTCCAGCACGGCAAAAGTGGAATTGGAGGAAAAGCTTATGTTTTTGGCTTTGCTCATCAGCTCCTTCCAGCCGGGAACATAGTTTTCGTTTTGCAAACCGTTGATAATCCGGTGATTTGCCAACAAATCGTCCAAACTGCCCGGCGTGCCGTATTTGGCCAGATAACCGGGCACTGCGAAAAAGCGGCATTCAATGTTCTTTTTATACAAAAGCGAAAAGTCTTTTAAAGACTCCGGCAGCGTCGTCACAATACCGAAATCGATTCCCATTTCCCGGTAATCGGGCGAACCGAGCGTTGTCAGCGAGATCACCTTGATATCGGGATATTCTTCGCAAAAGCCGGTAACGCCGCAGGGAAACAGAGCCGTGCTTACCATCAGCGGCAGACAGACGCACACGCTGCCTTTGTACCGGCTGTCATAATCAAGCGGGCTGTAGATTTTATCGAGAAGAAGCTGCAGGTTTTCCACCTGTTCCACAATCAGCTCCGCGCGGCTGGTCAGATATGTTCCCTTGGCATTGTTGACCACCAGCTGCACCCCCAGAACCTGTTCCAGATTGGAAATATATTTGTTGACCGTATCGATCGAACTGTTGGTAACTTCCGCCACCTTTCTTTTGCTCTGATATTTGGCTATCGCCGACAACATTAAAAGTCCGTTCAAATTCTGCAGTGATTTTTTGGTAATCATAACACCCTCACCAGTTCAACCGAAAGTTGATCAATAGCCGATATATATTTTAAAAGACAGACTTAATTTTATTAAACCATTATTTTTAACAATGCACTAAAAAAACAAAAATTTTTCACAGAATCATTGAATTGAAAAAAAAGATCCCCAAATTAGCTTCGGGGATCTTTGGTCTGAAGTTATGCAGCTAAAAATAGTAGCGAACGCCGACGGTAACTTCCTTCATGTTTTTGACTGCGTCCATGTCGGTCACGGTATAACGGAACATGGCGCGAATGCCGAGCGAGGGCAGCGGGTTGATCTGACCGCCGATTCCCAGCCGGAGACCGTTGCCTTCCTCGTTGAAAGACCGGCGGCCCGGACTTTTACGACGACAAAGGCAACGTCGGCGTCATAATAGCCGTAGCCGACGGAAGAAAGAATCTCCACAATTCCCAGATTGAGCACGTCGCCGACCAAATCGACGCCGTAAGACTTAAGCTTCAGCTTGGTGGAAAACTCGTCGCCTTCGACAAAGTGGTTCCGTACCGTATTGTCCTTGTTTTCCGACTGCTGGTAAAAACCTTCGACCGAAAGGAAACTCAGCAGCTTGACCCCGGCAACAACTCCCAGGGAATTAAAATTGTCAGCGTAAAAATCTTCGCTTTCGCGTCCGAAGTTAAGCGAAGAATAATTATAGTCCGCCCCGACGTAGGGAGAAACAAAAGCCGCGCCGGCATCTGCGGAAAACAGACACAGAGCCGCCGCCAGCAACCCGATTTTTTTCATTTCAGTCAATCCTTTTAAAAGTTAAAACTAAGGTTTTGTTTAGCATTAATAAATTAAGAAACTCTAAAAGCCCTTTTGTTGACAAAATTTCGGAAACGGTATAAAATGAGAACGTTTATTATCATAATGTAAATTATTTTAGAAATTATAAAGAAAGATGAAATCATATTTGTACGCTCTCGGCACGCTGATTGTGCTGGCATGCATCTGTCAGGACGACATCTTCGTCCTTTTGCAGCCGGCGCCCGCCAATGAACAAAAGTCAGCCGCAACGGCAATTGTCCCCGCGGACACCGCCGTCGTTGACACAAACATTGTCGAAATGACGAAAGAAACAATGTCGGCATATGACCGCGCTTTGCCCGAACCGGTCAAAATCGCGGAAAAAATTACGGTCAAAAACCACATTGTCATCAACAATGACACAGCCGTAAAAAAAGTTCCGCAAAACGTTTTCGACCGCTCGGAAACCGTCAGCCTGAACGGCAAGACGTACAGAGGGCTGGAAGACGAGTTGATCGCCTGCATCGCCTATGTGGAAAATTATTTTCCGACTTCGTACTTTTGCGGAGCCAGATGGACGATCGGATACGGGACAACCGGCTACGCTGACGGCAAAAAAGTCTTGCCCAACCAGCGCATTTCCAAAAAAGAAGCTCAAAACTGCGTCAGACACCATTTGCGCAGCTATGTTTTTCCCGTTATCGACCAATACGTCGAAAGGGAACTTTCCGAAGGGGAAATGCTGGCCACCTGTCTGTTTATCTACAACATCGGCGGCGGCAATTTTGCCAATCAAAAAGGGATCGGCCGTTCCTGCGCTTTTCTAAAGGCGCTGAACGACAACAAATCCTCGCAGGAATGTGCACGTAAAATGACGGAATTTTACCGGTCGGCGGGTAAAAAGGTCGACGGCCTTTTGAAACGCCGCTGGGTTGAAGGCGCCATTTTCTGCGGTTACCTTACCGCGGAAGATATCCTTCAGCTGGAACCAGCAGGGTTCTACAATTCCCGCAGCCTGAACGATTACTATGTGAGCAGCCGGCCCGACCGGGACGGTTTTTACTCATACAGATTCGATCAGGACACCGTTCAACGCTTTCTCGACCAAAACCGGGGAACGAACAAACGGGTCATTGACATCATCTGATCTGAAGCCCCGTTGAAAAACGGGGCTTCATTTCTTTTAAATGTTGCCGGAAAAAAAGGGAAAGTTTAATATAAAAAGGCATAAAAACAACTTTTGCAAAGAGGAAAAAATGAGCGAAATTCTGTTTCTTGAATACCCCAAATGCACAACCTGCCAAAAAGCCCGCAAATGGCTGGAGGAAAACGGCGTCCGCTTCAAGGCCCGTCACATCGTCGAAGACTGCCCGGACGCAGACGAGCTGAAAATCTGGCTGGCACAAAGCGGCAAACCGCTGAAAAGTTTTTTTAATACCAGCGGGCTGAAATATAAAGCCCTCGGCTTAAAAGACAAACTGCCCCGGCTCGACGAAGACGAACAAATTGCCCTGCTTGCTTCCGACGGCATGCTGGTCAAGCGCCCGCTGGTCGTCGGCAAAGACTTCGTACTGGCCGGTTTCCGGGAAAAAGAATGGCAGGAAAAACTTTTATAAACCGAAAAAACGCTTGCATAATCGGATAATAAAAGATATCCTTTTATATTATCAGATATCAGCGGAGACTAATATGATCAATATTGAAGATTTGTTTATCAGCCAGCCGGCGCTTTGCGCCATTGCCTCAATTGACGAATTCCGGGGCCGCTGGCAGGGACGCGGCGGCATTGACGAAACGCTTGCCGCACGCTTAAAAGAACGCGCCCTGAACGAAAGCGTCGCTGCCATTGCCAACCCGGCGGAAAACCGCAATTACCGGCAGCTTCTGGAACAGATTATCAACCACAGCGGCGAAACCGGCCTGTTTGAAACTTCGGTCAAAAAACTGCATAAGCTGCTGCTTGCCGATTCTCTGATCGACGAACGCGAAAAAGGCGAATACAAACAGCGTCTCAATCCGGTTTATTCCAAAACCGTGGACGGACGGCCGATCGACGTTTTTTTTGAAACCGCCAGCCCGTTTGAAACGCCGCAAATGATGCACAAACTGCTGGAATGGACACGCAACTGTCTGGAAAGTCGCAACTGCCACCCGCTGCCGGTCATCGCCCTGTTTATGGTTCATTTTCTTATTATTCATCCTTTTCAGGACGGCAACAGCCGGCTGGCGCGCGCCCTCACCCTGTTGCTGCTGCTGAAAGCCGGCTACGGTTATCTGCAGTTTGTCTCTTTGGAAGCGGCGATCGAAGACAACAAGGAAGAATATTACCGCTGCCTGCGGCAGGTGCAGAACAGTCTGGCCGGTGCGGAACCGCAATACGGCGAATGGCTGTTGTTTTTCCTGCGCACCGTTCAGCGGCTGCAAAAACGGCTGGACGAACAAACGGAATCTGCGGCCGGCAGCTATGACGAACTGCCGGAACTTTCCGCGCAGATACTGGAACTGGCGGAAGCAAAAGGCCGGGTTACGCTCAAATCAGCAACCGAAAATACCGGCGCCAACATCAATACGGTCAAAAAGCATCTTGCAGCCCTCGCCCGCGAAGGTTACCTCATCCGCCGGGGTTCTGCCCGCGGCACTTGGTACGTCAGAGCAAAATAAGCCTGCGGTTTCAAAAAACATCCCCGCATACGGGGATGTTTTTTATTACTTTCCTTACAAAGCCCCGGAGGATATTTGGGCTGAGTGTTCTAATGCCGCAACAACGTCCCGTCTTTAATTTTGGTCGAACCATTTCATCCTTTGTTAATCTGTCCTTTAGGGCAACCCCGCTTCATGCCTTTGATCACGATCAAACCAATTGTTACCGTTCCGGCTCCGATTTGCCGGGAAACGGCTGTTTCTTTTCCGCCGGCCGTTTTTCACCGTTTTTTCAACCGGACACGACAAACGAAAAACTCTTTATTCCCAGAGATTATAAAGATGTTCAAGCAGACTCTTCTTTTGTTGGCGGAAGGCAAAATGTTTGAACAAAAGATAATTGACTGCCACGATCAAAACGATCGCTGCCGCCTGCGCCAAATAAACGTTCCATGCCAGCCTCCCGGCAAGAACTTCCAACAAAGCCGCATTCAGGACATAACTCAAACACCAGATCAGGAGTGATTTGACAAATTCTTTCAAATGATTGCCCTCGGTACGAAAAACCAGGTGCTTGTACGAAAAAAAGGCAATCACCGAAGACAACAGCCAGGTGGCAAGCAAAACAAGCTGATAACGGCTGACCGAAAAAGCCAGTCCGAGCAAAACAAAAATCAGATAACGAATCGCCATATTGACAATTCCCGCAATCACGAACCGCACTTTTTCGTCAATCAAAAACCAACGGCGGGCCATATTTCCTTCTTTTTTCAACATTCGTCCCTCTTCCTAATTAACATAAGCACCCGGCACAGTTTTTTGAAGCACCGGCAAGCGTTCGTAAAAAATCAAAGAATTCGTCCCGGCCGTTTATGCCGTATAACCGATTCGCTGTTTGAAATCAGCTGGTCAACATTGCGACCGCCGGTTTCCACACCGGATTTTTACCGGCTGCAACCAAAAAACGCACCGACAGAACGAACATATATCATTAACATCACGCCACGGACATATATCATTAACATCACGCCGCAACCCCTTCTTCTTGCCGTGACCGGGATAAAAAACTCTTTTCCCCGCCGCTTCAGGCCGCTCGTCTGTTGCTTCTTTTCGCATTTCCGGTCTTAATTCCGTTTTTCCTTTGCACAAAGCAATAAGCAGCGCTTTTTCCGGATGAAAACAACACCGCAGCCAAGGCTGCCACACACTTTGTATCAATATATCGGAAAAGTCTGCGGTTATCTTTACCGCTGTCACAATTACAACACCCCCCTCCGCTATGGGAGGGAGTTAAAAAAAGAGGGTGAAGAGGTGTACGCATGTTTATTCCTCGGTATTTTGCACGCATCGCCGGTAAGACAAAACCCGCGACGCCCGCTCGCCTGACGGCAAAGATAAAACCCGAGGCGCTCATTCGCCTAACAGAAAAGGCAAAGTCCCGGCGCCCGCTCGCCCAACGGCTCTCCGACATACTCCGTCCGTTTCCCGCTTGCAGTCGAACCCTCTTCCCCGAGAGTTCAAATCTGTCATCGCTGTCACAATTACAACAACACCCTCCGCTATGGGAGGGTGTTGTTGTAATTGGAGCGGGTGAAGGGATTCGAACCCTCGACATCAACCTTGGCAAGGTTGCGCTCTACCCCTGAGCTACGCCCGCATCGTTAGAACGAGATATTTAATACCATAAGCAAAAAATTTTGCAAGCATTTTTTTCAAAATTTTTGATATTTTTTTTGCAATCTTCACCTTTCGCTGCTATATTCAAACAGAAACAATAAATTATTAACCTCAAAATCCTATAATTATGCTGACCGCTTTTTATAATCTCGGCCCGCCCGAACAATGTCTCGTTATCGGCGCACTGATCGCGGCTTTTTATTGCCTGGCGTTTTTGCTTTTGCATCCGCTGTGGATTCGCCAACGAATACAAAACTGCAATTGGCGGCGCTATCAAAAGAAAATTTTGATCGCCCGCATCGGTATGATCGCCATCATTGTATCTACGGCCATTGCCGCCGTTTACCTCGAAAGCCGCAGTTGGAAAAAAACCGCCATCATTGCCGGACTGATCGCCTGTTACATTCTGATGCGCTGCGAACAGTCCCGCCGGAAGAAAAAGCATTAAAACATGCCCGTTCAAAAGTTCCGCCCTCAGAGCGGAACTTTTTTATAACGTTTCTTTTTTTATGACATTTCTGACGGGAAACTCCGGATTTGCCCGAAGATGAACGCTTTAGTACCGTGACGACGACGCTCCGTGCCTTTGATTATGGACAAACCGACAGCTTTGCATCGGTTTCGCCCCGGTTTACCCGGGAAATATTTATTGCCGTTAACATTTTACCGTCCACGGTATTTCTTGCGTCCGATTTCCTCTTGTGCTTTTCCGCCTCCCGTTTCCACCATACCCGGCCGGCCTTCTCCGTTCCGCGTATTCCGTTACCTGCGTTTTCTTCTCCTTTTTACACCGCCTTCTTCCCATCGCCGTTTTTTTCCGACCCCTTCTTTTCTTTCCAAAACCTGATTAAATTTCAGCTTGCCAACAAGCGGTAACTTCTTTAATATCAACCCTGCATCCGGGAGGCCGGGTGTGGTGTCTAACAAACATCTTCAATGTAAAAATCCTTCTTTCGGAAGGAGTGCCGGTAATATGCTGAATAACGGCGATTGCATACGTTGACAGTTTATTAGCTCCTTCCGCCTAAGGGTTTTCCCCGGGCGGTTTTGTTTTTTTACCATAAACAAAATCAAGGGAGTTTCAAACTATGTTTAACGATAAAATCAAAAAAATAATCGGACAAGAGCTGCACAAATACCGCTGTGACCGTTTTCTGCAATTAAAAACGGTGGCAACCAAGACCGGGATCCCCTGGTACGTGATTGACAACATGGAGATAGGCAGCGTACGCAAATGGGAATACTACCGTCATCTGCTTGAGTTTTACGGCCGGGACGTTAAAATTGAACTGGTCGGGAAAACCGAAAACGTCTGGAACGGCACCGCGAAAAACGGCGGCGGAAACAACCGGCGAGAAACAATGAAAAGCGATGAACACAAACAAATAATGAGATAAACTTTCACTTGCCGGGCAGACGAACTTCATCTTTCAAACGAAACTCGTTCTGCCCGAAAACCGTACAAATCCGGTGACCGGAACAAAGCGCCGACATACGGACAAAGTTACGCTCAAACCACAAAACAAAAAAGGGGGAAAAGCATCTGGCTTTTCCCCCCTTTTTTCGTTCGGTTATTTGCGCTCTTTGACATCCATGGCTTCCGGCGCTTTTTGAACCGTATTTTCAATCAGCGGCGCAACCGATTTCTGACGCCACGATTTTTGCGGCTTGGGCTTCGGCTGCGGAAATTCCTTGCCGCAGATGCCTACACCCAGACTCTTCATCGCCGTTTCGATCGGCAGGAACAGATCCGGACCGTCTTTAATCGGGCGCGAAGTGTGAGCCATGCCGGTAATCCGCCCTTTTTCGTCAATCAGCACGCCGCCGATGGTAGCGCTCTGAACAAAGGTGTCGATCACAATCTGCGAAGTGCCGTCCTCGTCATAACGGTAACCGCTGACCTTGCCGCCGGTTTCCAGATAACCTTCGCCTTCACCCTCGGTAAAGTTAAGCAGCCCCAGGGTCATGAAGTTGTCCTTATTTACCGCCGGCAGTTCCAGATTGAGCGACAACGGCGTATACTGCGTCGGCTTGTCAAGCACCAGCAACGCGGTGTTCTTCTTCGGATTGATGCGGAAAGCGCGGGCTTTCAGCTTTTTGCCGTTGATCGTTTCCAACGCATAGCTGTTGTTGCTGCGATCAACCAGATCGGCGGAAGTCATGACAAACTGTTCCGAAATCAGCAGGCCGGCACCTTTTTTGCCTTTGGCATTGGCGACGGAAACTACCGCGGTTCTGACCTTATAAACGTTTTCCGGTCCCATGTTGTCATAATCCGGCTGTTCTCTGATGCACAGGCTGTCACTTTCGATCATCGCCGACATGTCGCTCGGCAGCGGTTCCACCGCTTCCACTTCATACATTGCCGCACCGTCCGACACAACTCCGGAATCTTCCGTAACCACGCCGCCGGTCGTGATAATTTCCGTCACGTTGCCGCCTTCCGCCATGCCGTAACCGGAAGCGGAAGCGCCCGAAGTTTCAACAATCTGACCGTCGATCAGCTGCAGTTCGGTCACGTTGCTGCCTTCCGCCGCACCCGATCCAGAAGAAACGGAACCCGAATTTTCGACAATCTGTCCGTCAACCATTTGCAGCTCAGTCACGTTGCCGCCTTCCGCCGCGCCAAAGCCCGAAGAAGCGGAACCCGAATTTTCAACAATCTGTCCGTCAACCATTTTGGCTTCGGGAACATTGATCCAGCCTTCGTTCATGCCGTAACCGCTCGAAACGCTGCCGGAATCTTCCATCACTTTGATTTCTTCGCTGAACTGACACTTAACCGGATCCATCTGCCGCTGCATGTCGATCAGGGCATTGCGCTGTCTTTGCAGTTCTTCCGGCGACAGGCGTTTGGACAACTGGTCTTCAAACCCCGGGAGATTGCGGAGATTGTCGACCGCATCGGCAAACGCACGTTCGATCAGCACGATTTCGCCGTTATATTCGCCGTCTTCGACTTCGCCGTAGCCAACGCTCTTGCCTTTCCATAACACGTTGGTTTTGGTCAGATCCATCAGACGCCAGACGACCGTCATCTCCGACGAACCGATTCTCTTGTCTTCTTTTTTGGCCTCGTCCCAGTTATATTCGTCACACAAATTCATATAATAGTCGGTAATTTCCGCCGTCAGCACATATTCCGGCAGCGGGCTGTCGGCCCTCAGGCACAAGTCGTTCGGGGTTTTGACCACTTTGTAGCAGTCGGAAACCATGTCATCGAAAATTTCGATAAAACTCATGTCCTTTTCAAGGATTCTGCCTTCGTTCAAAATCGCGTTTTTGGTATCGCGGCGGCAACCGAAAATACGAAAGCGGTATTTTCCGAGTTTGCGGGAATAGCCGTTGTTGTCCATCCCGTTTTTAAGCCGGAAATCCACCCACTCCAGCTCCAGCGGGGCAAAATCGCCGCACTGACGGTGTATTGCGCTGTAAAGGCTGTCGTCATAAAGAATGTAGTTCTGAATATATTTCGGATTGGTCTTTTCCGGACGGCAGGCCGGACCGTTACAGGGCGCGCCGCCGAAAATGCTGCCGTTTTTGTCGCAGGTTTTGCAGGGGCCGCCGCCGAAAATGCTGCCGTTTTTGTCACAGCTCACGCAGGGACCGCCGCCGAAAATGCTGCCGTCGCGGTCTTCCTTTTCCTCTGCCGATTCGGAAAACAACTGCTGCCGGGCAGACATTTTAAATTCGTCAGAACGCGGCGCCAGCGTATAGGCAACCGGTTTGGCCTCGCCGCAATCGCCGTTTTTGGATGCCGCCTGAATACATCCGCCGGGCTGTCTGGTTTCAATCGTTTTTACCTGCGGGCAGGCACAGTCTTCGCCGCTTCCCATCTGCGCCGGACAGGCACAGTCTTCCACCGCCTGAGGACAGGCACCGCCGCCCGGACACTGAGCGGAAGCAGACAGCGCCGGCACCGTTAGCAAGGCGGCAAATAAAACTGTTTTGAGAGTTGTTAAATTCTGCATTATTTTTTATCTCCTAGATTTATAGTCAGGCGTTTTCCATCGCAAAGACAGAGCCTCGGCGATATGTATTCTAAGCAATTTATTTTCATTTTGCAAGTCCGCAATTGTCCTAGCCAGCCGCAAAGTACGGTGATAGGCGCGGGCGGACATCGCGGTGCGGTCGGCATAGGACAACAGCAGCGCTTTGGCCTCGTTGTCAAGCGCCGCCGCCTGCTCCAGCAGTTCGCCCTTCAGCTGCGAATTGGTCAGAAGCGAAGGACAGCCGAAAGCGGCGAAACGTTTTTTCTGAATTTCGCGCGCGGCAATCACCCTTTTGCGGATCTCGTCCGAACTTTCTCCCGGCCTGACGTCTGCCAGGTCCCACGGACTGACTGCCGGCACTTCAATCTGAATGTCGATCCGGTCCAGCAGCGGCCCCGAAATGCGGGCGTGGTATTCTTCCGCGCATTTCGGCGCCCGGCTGCATTCCTGCCCGGGAAGGCCGAAATTGCCGCAGCGGCAGGGATTCATGGCGCCCACGAGCATGAAGCGGCTCGGCAGCGTGACGCTGCCCGCGGCGCGGGTAATGGTCACCTCGCCGTCCTCGAGCGGCGCGCGGAGGGATTCAAGCACATCGCGGTGGAACTCGGGAAACTCGTCCAAAAACAGCACGCCGTGGTGGGCGAGAGAAATTTCACCGGGAGAGAGCGTCCTGCCGCCGCCGGACATGGCTGCGGCGGAAAGCGTGTGATGCGGAGAGCGGAACGGGCGCTGCGTGAGCATGGGGTGCTTGCTGTCGGTCAGTCCCGCGACCGACCAGATCTCGGTGGACTCCAGCGCCTCCTCATGCGTCATGTCGGGGAGGATGGAGGGCAGACGCCGCGCGAGCATGGACTTGCCCGCACCGGGCGAACCGATGAGAAGCACGTTGTGGGAGCCTGCGGCGGCGATCTCCAGCGCGCGCTTGACGTTCTCCTGCCCCATGACGTCGGCGAAATCGGGAACGCTGTCCGCCTCGACCGTCGGCTCCCAGCGCTGCGCGGGGGCAAGCCGTTCCTCGCCGCGCAGATGCGATAGAAGCTGCGGCGCGGTCTCCACACCGTAGACGGTCAGACCGTCGGCCAGCGTCGCCTCGGCGGCGTTCGCCGCGGGGACATAAAGGGCCTTCACGCCCGCACGCGCCGCGGCCATCGCCATCGGCAGCACACCGCTGATGGGGCGCAGCGCGCCGGTGAGCGACAGCTCGCCGATGAACGCGGAGGCCGGGTCCGGCGCGTCGATCTCACCCTCGCCCGCGAGGATGCCGAGCAGCAGCGGAAGATCGTAGACCGTGCCCTCTTTCTTCAGGTTCGCGGGCGCGAGGTTGACCGTGATGCGGCTGACGGGGAACTTCGCTCCGCAGTTTTTGATCGCTGCGCGGACACGCTCGCGCGCCTCCTTCACCGCCGTGTCGCCGAGGCCGACCACGTCGAACGCGGGAAGCCCGCCCGAGAGGAAGCACTCCACCGTGACCTCATAACCGGAAATGCCCTGCAAACCGAGGGAACGCACCGTTGTGACCATACGCTGCCGTCCTTTCCTTGCCTGTTTTCTTATTTTTCAGTTTACCACAGTTTGCCGCATAAGGCAAGCGCGGCGCGGGGTGCGGAGGGGAAAGGAATGATATCCTGCAAAACAGGAGTTAATATTAAATATTTTGAATATTTAATTGCAAAAATGTGGAGAGTCTAACCAAATGTAAATAATATCCTGCAAAAAAATGAATGTTTTTTGCGAAAGTGACGTTTACAGCGGGTGAAAATCGTGCTATGATGATAGCGTCAGTTTTTGCGTAATGACGCGAAAAACGCCGCTCCCCGGCGGCGAATATAACAGGAGGTTTCATTTATGGCAAGAAAAATGAAGTCCATGGACGGTAATAACGCTGCCGCGCATGTATCCTATGCGTTCAGCGAAGTTGCCGCGATTTACCCCATCACCCCCTCGAGCCCCATGGCCGACTTTGTTGACCAGTGGAGCGCCAACGGATTGAAGAACATCTTCGGCACCCGCGTGAAGGTCGTCGAGATGCAGTCCGAGGCCGGCGCGGCCGGCGCGGTGCACGGCTCCCTCGGCACCGGCGCTCTGACGACCACCTACACGGCGTCTCAGGGCCTGCTGCTGATGATCCCCAATATGTACAAGATCGCTGCCGAGCAGCTCCCCTGCGTGTTCCATGTTTCCGCGCGTACCGTTTCTACCCACGCGCTGAACATCTTCGGTGACCATTCCGACGTGATGGCCTGCCGCCAGACCGGCTTCGCCATGCTCTGCGAGGGCAACGTGCAGGAGGTCATGGACCTCAGCCCCGTCGCCCATCTCGCGGCGCTGACCGGCAAGGTCCCCTTCATCAACTTCTTCGACGGCTTCCGCACCAGCCACGAGATCCAGAAGATCGCCGTGTGGGATTACGAGGATCTGAAGGATATGTGCGACATGGACGCCGTGAAGGAGTTCCGTCAGCACGCTCTGAATCCCGAGCATCCCCACATGCGCGGCAGCCATGAGAATGGCGATATCTTCTTCCAGCACCGCGAGGCCTGCAACAAGTACTATGACGCTCTGCCCGCCGTGGTGGAGAAGTACATGGACAAGATCAACGCCAAGCTGGGCACCAACTATGGCCTGTTCAACTACTACGGCGCTGAGGATGCCGACCGGGTCATCGTGGCCATGGGCTCCATCTGCGACGTGGCCGAGGAAGTCATCGACTATCTGAACGCCCACGGCGAGAAGGTCGGCCTGGTGAAGGTCCGCCTGTTCCGCCCCTTCGCTCCCGAGAAGCTCATCGAGGCTATTCCCGCCTCCGTCAAGAAGATCGCCGTTCTGGACCGCACCAAGGAGCCCGGCGCTCTGGGCGAGCCTCTGTATCAGGATGTGGTCACCGCTCTGGCCAACGCCGGACGCAGCGACATCCAGGTCATCGGCGGCCGTTACGGTCTGGGCAGCAAGGACACGCCTCCTGCCTCCGTGTTCGCCGTGTATAACGAGCTGAAGAAGGACGAGATGAAGCGCCAGTTCACCATCGGCATCGTGGACGACGTCACCAACCTGTCTCTGCCCGAGGATAAGAACTGTCCCAACACCGCGGCCCCCGGCACCATCGAGTGCAAGTTCTGGGGTCTGGGCGGCGACGGTACCGTGGGCGCCAACAAGAACTCCATCAAGATCATCGGCGACCACACCGACAAGTACGTCCAGGCGTACTTCCAGTACGACTCCAAGAAGACCGGCGGCGTGACCATCAGCCACCTGCGCTTCGGCGATCACCCCATCCGCAGCCCGTACTATATCAACAAGGCTGACTTCGTGGCCTGCCACAACCCCAGCTACGTGACCAAGGGCTTTAAGATGGTGCAGGATGTCAAGCCCGGCGGTGTCTACATGATCAACTGCCAGTGGGACTTCGACGAGCTGAACCACCACATGGACGCCGCCTCCAAGCGCTATATCGCCCAGAACAACATCCAGCTCTACACCATCGATGCCATTGACCTGGCCATCGAGATCGGCATGGGCAAGCGCAACAACACCATCCTCCAGTCCGCGTTCTTCTCTCTGGCCAAGGTCATGCCGGAGGAGGAGGCCATCACCTACATGAAGGAGAAGGCCAAGGCCTCCTACCTGAAGAAGGGTCAGGACATCGTGGACATGAACTACAAGGCCATCGACCTGGGCGCCACCGCCTACAAGAAGATCGACGTGCCCGCCGACTGGGCCAACGCCGTGGATACCAAGCCCGCCAAGGAGCTCAAGGGCAAGCCCGAGCTGGTGAAGATGGTCAAGGATATCCTGGAGCCCGTGGGCAAGATGGACGGCGACAGCCTGCCCGTCTCCGCCTTCGTGGACCATGTGGACGGCCAGTTCGAGCTGGGCGCCGCCGCCTATGAGAAGCGCGGCGTGGCCGTCTCCGTCCCCACCTGGGACGCCGAGAAGTGCATCCAGTGCAACCAGTGCGCCTACGTCTGCCCCCACGCCACCATCCGTCCCTTCGCCCTCACCGCTGACGAGGCCGCCAAGGCCCCCGAGGCTGCCAAGATCGTGGATGTCAAGGCCGGCAAGGGCAAGGGCACCTATCAGTTCACTATGGCCATCAGCCCGCTGGACTGCATGGGCTGCGGCGTCTGCATCGGCGCCTGCCCGGTGAACGCCCTGTCCATGGTCGCCCAGGAGGGCGAGCTGCCCCAGCAGGACGTGTTCGACTACTGCGTGGCCGAGGTGTCCGAGAAGAAGGATATGCAGGACAACACCGTCAAGGGCAGCCAGTTCAAGCAGCCCATGCTGGAGTTCTCCGGCTCCTGCGCCGGCTGCGCCGAGACCAGCTACGCCCGTCTCGTCACCCAGCTGTTCGGCGACCACATGTATATCTCCAACGCCACCGGCTGCTCCTCCATCTGGGGCGGTCCCGCGGCTACGTCTCCCTACTGCACCAACAAGGCCGGCCACGGTCCCGCCTGGTGCAACTCCCTGTTCGAGGATAACGCCGAGCACGGCCTGGGTATGTTCACCGGCCAGAACAAGATCCGCGAGGATCTGGCCGACGAGACCCGCCAGCTGATCGCTGTGGAATGGGCTCGTCCCGAGCTGAAGGCCGCCGCACAGGCATGGCTGGACACCATGAACGACGGCACCGCCAACGCCGAGCCTGCCAAGGCCTACGTCAAGGCCCTGGAGGAGAGCATCTGCACCGTGGAGGAGCTGGCCGCCATGCCTCAGCTCGCCGCGCACGCCGCCGAGCTGAAGGCCAAGGGCGCCCTGCTGTGCGACTGCGCCGCCTGCACGCTGGCCGCCGATATCCTCAGCAAGAAGGAATACCTGGCCAAGAAGTCCATGTGGATCTTCGGCGGCGACGGCTGGGCCTACGATATCGGCTACGGCGGTCTGGACCACGTCATCGCCTCCAAGCAGGATGTCAACATCTTCGTATTCGACACCGAGGTATACTCCAACACCGGCGGACAGGCCTCCAAGGCCTCCAACATCGGTCAGGTGGCCCAGTTCGCCGCCGCCGGTAAGGAGGTCAAGAAGAAGAGCCTCTCCGAGATCGCCATGCAGTACGGCTATGTGTACGTGGCCCAGGTGGCCATGGGTGCCAACCCCGCCCAGACCATCAAGGCCATCACCGAGGCCGAGGCCTATCACGGCCCGTCCCTGATCATCGGCTACAGCCCCTGCGAGATGCACTCCATCAAGGGCGGCATGATGAACTGCCAGAAGGAAATGAAGAAGGCTGTGGACTGCGGCTACTGGAACCTGTTCCGCTACAATCCCGACGGCGGCGACAAGAAGTTCACCCTGGACTCCAAGGCCCCTGCCGGCGGCTATCAGGAGTTCCTGATGAACGAGGCCCGCTACTCCCGCCTGACCCGCGAGTTCCCCGAGCGTGCGGACGTGCTGTTCAAGCGCAACGAGGACGAGGCCAAGGCCCGCTACGAGCATCTGCTCAAGCTCATCGATATGTACGACAAATAAGCCGTATCTCCTCACAACACAAAAAGAGACAGCCTTGCGGCTGTCTCTTTTTTGCGTTTCCCCTTCCGCTGTCAAAACTTGTCAAGCGCCCATATTTTTCCTTGACGATACACCATTCATGCAAGTATAATATTTCCATTGTGTATTCCCAAACCGACAGAAGGGGAGAGCTCCATATATGAAAAACCGCATCCTCGCCGCGCTGCTGGCGCTGGTCCTCGGCGTGCCGCTGTACCTGCTGGCCGCCGACGCCGCCCCCGCCGCCGCGGCCAAAACCGTTTCCTCCGCCGCACCGGCCCAGGCCGTGGCCCTGCTGAAGGCCCTTCCCTCCGTGGAGGACCTGGCCGCCGCTATGACCCCGGAGACGGACGCCGCCGCCATGATCGCCCAGTCCAGGGCCGACCTCCAGCGGGAGATCGAGCGCCAGACCGGCCCCAAGGGCATCGACCTGAGCTGGTGGCAGAGCCACTACAACGACATCATCGGCTACGTCTACAGCCCCGGCACCCCCATCAGCTACCCCATCGCCTACGACGGCAACAACGAGTATTACCTCCACCACGATCTGTACGGCAATTACAGCGAATACGGCACCATCTTCCTGGACGCCCGCGTGCCCAGCGACTTCTCCGGCCACAACAACGTGCTCTATGGCCACCATATGTCCGACGGCTCCATGTTCGCCTCCATCTCCAACTATAAGCAGCAGTGGTACTACGACGCCCACCCCTACTTTTTCCTCTACACCAACGCCGGCAAGTACCGGGTAGACCTGTTCGCCGGCATCGTTGTCCCCGGCACCCACGAGGTGTTCAGCACCTCTCTCTCCGCCGACCAGCTCCAGCGCTTCATCAATAATTCCACCTTCTACTCCGGCAAGGGCGTCCCCTCCGGCCAGATCGTGACCCTCTGCACCTGCTCCTACGAGGCGGCCAACTACCGCTATGTGGTCCTGGGCGAACTGGTCAAGCTGGAGGACGCCCCCGCCGACACCGCCACGGAGGCCGCCGCATGACCCACGAAGAACAACAAGCCCTTTTTGACACCATCCTCCGCCGGGCCAACCTCCCCGGCAGCTTCAATGTGGAAAACGGCATCCGCCTGACATCCCTGTCCGACGGCGGTGCCGAGGGCGAGGTCCGCCTGACCGCCGGCCACCTGAACCCCCTGGGCATCGTCCACGGCGGCGTGTACTGCACCCTGCTGGACCAGGTGGCCGGCGCCGCCGCCTGCACCCGGGGCAGCCGCGGCCTTACGGTGAACTGCGAGACCCGCTTCCTGGGCATCGCCCAGGGCGACGTCCTCTGCGGCCACGCTCAGGCCATCCACATGGGCCGCACCCTGGTGGTCATGCACGCCTGGGTCACCGACAGTCAGGATACCCTCTGCGCCGACGGCACCTACACCTTCCGCATGAAGCCCGGCTTCCCGGAGGACTGACCGCCCGGCGCCCCTTTCCCGCCCCTCGCAGCGCCCCCCCTCGGGGCGTTTTTCTTTTCCGGTTGCAATCCCCGCCCAAATAGTCTATCATAACAGCAGTACATTCTCCCGGAGGAAACACTATGTGGTATGTCATCCTGCTGGCCGTCTGCATCGGCGGCGACCAGCTTCTCAAGTGGTGGGTCACCTCCCACCTGGACGTGGGCCAGTCTGCCCCGCTGCTGCCGGGCATCGTCCGGCTCACCCGCCTGCACAACACCGGCGCTGCCTGGAGCAGCTTCTCCGGCAAGACCGGCCTTCTGGCCGCCGTCACCATCGTCCTGATGGCCGCCGTGGTCTATCTGGTGGTAAAGAAGATCGTCCGCCACCCCCTGGGCCTTACGTCCGCCATGCTGGTGCTTGGCGGCGGCGCAGGCAACATGATCGACCGTCTCTGCCGCGGCTACGTGGTAGATATGTTTGACCTGGAATTCATGTCCTACCCCATCTTTAACCTGGCGGATATCTTCGTGGTCATCGGCGTCCTGCTGGGCGCGGTGTACTACCTGTGGTTCTACGACAAATACGACAAGCCGAAAAAGGAGCCTGACCATGACGCGGGAGCTGACAGCCGCAACTGAACACGCCGGCGTCCGCCTGGACGCCTTCCTCTCCGCCGACGGCGCGCTGACCCGTTCCCAGGCCGCCCACCTGATCGCCGAGGGCCGCGTCCGTGTCAACGGCAAGCCCGCCGCTAAAAGCGCCCGCCTCTCCGGCGGTGAGACGGTCACCGTGGACGTTCCCCAGCTCCGCGAGACGGCCCTGCCCCCCCAGGACATCCCCCTGGACGTGGTCTACGAGGACGACGACGTCATCGTGGTCAACAAGCCCACGGGCCTGGTGGTCCATCCGGCCCCCGGCCACCCGGACGGCACCCTGGTCAACGCCCTGCTCCACCACTGCGGCGACAGTCTCTCCGGCATCGGCGGCGAAAAGCGCCCCGGCATCGTCCACCGCATCGACCGCGATACCAGCGGCCTCATCATCGCCGCCAAAAACGACGCCGCCCACCTGGCCCTCAGCGCGCAGCTGAAGGACCACTCCCTCTCCCGCACCTACGAGTGCCTGGTGACCGGCAATATGAAGCAGGACAGCGGCACCGTGGACGCCCCCATCGGCCGCAGCAGCGCCGACCGGAAAAAGATGGCCGTGGTCCCCACCGGCCGCCGTGCCGTCACCCACTGGGAGGTCGTCGCCCGCTACCCCGGCGTGACCCACCTGCGCTGCCGGCTGGAGACGGGCCGCACCCACCAGATCCGTGTCCACATGGCCTACATCGGCCACCCCATCCTGGGCGACACGGTCTACGGCGCCAAAAAGCCGGTCCCCGGCCTCACCGGCCAGTGCCTCCACGCTGCCGGCCTGCGCTTCATCCACCCCCGCACCGGTGAGCCGGTGGAGCTCCACTGCCCCCTGCCGCCCGAATTCACCGCCATGCTCCAAAAGCTGCAAAGCAAGTCCCAGTAAGCTGTGCAGCCGAAAAGAAGGCAAAAGGACTGGCCCCGCCGGTCCTTTTTTCGTCCCCCGCCCGCAGCCGGCGCAGCGGACAATTTCGCGCCCCGGCGCGAGCGTTTCTTTTGTCTCCGACGGCCCCATTTCTTCCAACAGCGGAAGAAATGGGGGAAAGAACGCC